>Ga0080064_1000925_pt1 | contig 67887 bp, 64 predicted proteins | sample Subgrocontami54m_FD_69260 | JGI IMG/M metagenome (GOLD analysis project Ga0080064, IMG submission 69260) | Subsurface groundwater microbial communities from S. Glens Falls, New York, USA - GMW46 contaminated, 5.4 m (SPADES assembly) (version 2) ...
GGGGCCGGACACGCTCGAAGTGCTCGAAGCGGCGGGGACCAAGTGGAACTTCCTCCCGTTTCGCCCGGGGCTCGTGGGTGGGCATTGCATCGGCGTCGATCCCTATTACCTGACCCATAAGGCCGAGGCGATCGGCTACCACCCCCAGGTGATCCTGTCGGGCAGGCGGATCAACGACGGCATGGGCAAGTTCGTCGCCGAGAAGACGGTCAAGCTCATGACAGGCAGGGGCAGTCCAATTGCCGGGGCGACCGTGAACCTACTGGGGCTCACCTTCAAGGAGAACTGCCCCGACATCCGCAACACCCGGGTGATCGACATCATTGCCGAGTTGCGCAATTACGGAGTCAAGGTATTCGTGCACGATCCTCTTGCAGATCCTGACGAGGCGAGGGAGGAATATGGGGAGGCACTGCACGAATGGGCCGACCTTCCCCGCGCCGACGCGATCGTCGTCGCGGTCGCCCACAAGGAATACGTCGAGCACCCGGTCGAAAGGCTTCTCGAAAAACTCAAGCCGGGCGGCGTGGTCGTCGACGTGAAGTCGAAGCTCGACCGCGACGCGTTGAACGGGAACGGAATATCGTTCTGGCGGCTTTGACTTCGGCCGGTTCAACAGTGTCATCCTGCGCCCTTCGGCTTCGCTCAGCGTAAACTCCGCGAAGGATCTGCGTTTGACATTCGTCAATCGAGCACCCCGAATCCTCATCGCCCTGCTGGGCATAGCCCTGCTGGGCGGGGCCGCCTACGAAGCCGGCCGCCGCGGCCTCGCCGACTGGGTCTCCCTGCGCGCGCGCTTCCAGGTGGCTTCCTGGGCGCAGAAGCGCACCGTCCCCTCCCAGGAGCAGTGGCAACGCGCGGTCGATGCCTTGGGCGCGGCTCAAAAGCTCACGCCCGAGGATCCTTCGCTGCACGATCATCTGGGCGCTGCCTACGATCTCGCTTCGGCCGCGTTCGACCCCAAGGGCCAGTGGAACGTCTATACCGAGTTCGCCCTGCTGCATTTCCAGCAGGCTGCCGCCCGGCGCCCGACGTCCCCGTATTCCTGGACGAGCATCGCGACGATGAAATACCGCCTTGGCCGGATCGACGAGGAGCTGTTTCAGGCGCTGGCCCTGGCCATGCGCCTGGGGCCCTGGGAACCGCAGGTGCAAATCACGGTGTCGGATCTGGGGCTCGCGCTCTGGGACCGGCTCGACACGCACCAAAAAGGGGAAATCCGCGAAAACTGGAGCCGGACCGCGGTCCGGCAGGCCGACCAGCTTGCCAAATTGGCAATCGCAAGAAGACGCGTTGACCTACTGTGCAAAACGTCACTTGACGCCCTGAAAAATCGTCTAGAATGCATACGATAACCAGAGAGCCGACAAGGGGTTCGAACCGGGGCGAATCCTCGTTCCCGGGACGGGGCGAAACGGCCGATGTAGTGGTGTGAACAAAAAGGACGAGGCACATGCAAACTCTTCTTCGAGTTCTCTCGCTCGCGGTCGTCCTCATGATGCCGGTCGCGAATGCGTTCGCGGCCGCCGCATATGTGCATGAGCTGGAAGGCACCCTGAGCGGCCAGTACGGTACTGCACCTGCAAAGGCCCTCAAGATTGGTGACCTCCTGGATCCCGGAGTGATGCTGAGCACTGGGGACAAGAGCACGGCGGTGGTGAAGTTCGAGGACGGGCAGATCGTCGTGCTGCAGCCCAATACCCAGTTCGCCGTGCGCCAGTACCAGTACAACGCCAAGCAGGTCAAGGACAGCAACATCCTGTTCCAGTTGGTGCAAGGCGGACTGCGCTTCGTCACCGGGGTGATCGGCGCCACCAATCGCGACGCGTTCAAGCTGACCGTGGGTACCGCGACGATCGGGGTACGAGGCACGGACGGAATTGTCCTCTACATCCAGAACGTGATTACCGCCGCGGTGAGCGTCGGCTCACTGGCCCTGCAGACGCCCCTTGGGATCTCGAATATTCCGACCGGCACCTTCACGAGCGCGCCGCCCACCGCACCGCCCCCGGTGCCGTCCCCGATCGCGCAGGCTGCGGCGGTCGCGCCGGTCGTAGCCGCCCAACTGGCTCAGGCGAGCGCGGTAGCGGTACCGATCAACACGCCGGTCGTGGTGCAGGCTTCGGCGCAGGCCGCCGCCGCACAGAATACGGCCAAGATTGCGGCGCAGGTTGCCGCCGCTGCGCCTACCAACGCCGCCGCACAGCAGGTTGCTGCGCAGGCCGCTGCCGCTGCCGCCGCAGCGTTGCAGACTGCGGTCCAGGCGGCGACCCAGGCGTTCCAACAGGCCGTCACGGCGGGTGCCGCTGTGCCCACGCCGCCTGCGGCACCTACGCCTGCTCCGACTCCGCCCGCGCCCGCAGCGCCCGCGCTCACGCCCGCGCAAGTGCAGCAACAGGTGCAGCAACTGCAACAGGCGGTGCAGGAGGTGCAGCAGCAGACGCAGCAGATGCAGATACAGTTGAATCTGCCCGTGACGCCGGTAGTGCCGGTAACGCCTACCGCGCCGCAAGCGCAGCCGCCGGCGCTGCCGCCGGCGCTGCCGCCGACGACCCCGACGCCGGTTACTCCGACGCCGTCACTGCCGGGTACTCCTGCCAGCCCAAGTTGATCTTGGTTGTTGCGCGTAGTCGAGCGGCCAGTGCGGCAGTCAGTCGCAGTTCCATTGATTCTATGGGCGAGTTCCGCCATCGCGGCGGGCTCGCCCGCTGAACTGTTCAGCGTTTCTCACCAGGTCGACTCCAAGGTCTCAGTGCCCGCTGTCGGTGCGGCTGCGGCGCAGCCTATCCGATTGGAAGACCTTCTCCTCGCGCCGGAGGTGGCCGTACCTGCTTCCGTGCACGAGACTGTCGCGCCGGGGGCAAGAGAGTTCGCAAACCTCTGGGACCGCATTCGCGACGGGTTTGCCATCCCGGACCTGAATACACCGCTCGTCGCGCGCTGGCAGTCCTGGTATCTCGGGCGGCCGCGAATTCTCAAGGGGATCCTCGACCGAAGCCGCCGGCACCTCGCTTACGTCACCGAGGAGATCGCCAAGCGGGGATTGCCCATGGAGTTGGCGTTGCTTCCCATGATCGAAAGCGGATACGACCCGAATGCCATGTCGCCTGCCGAGGCGTACGGACTTTGGCAGTTCATACCGTCGACGGCGCGCGAATACAATCTGCCGCAGGGTCCGAAATTCGATGCCCGCGCCGATGTAGTGTCTTCAACCAAGGCCGCGCTCGATTACCTGGAAGCGCTCCACGGGCTCTTTCACGACTGGCAATTGGCGCTCGCCGCGTACAACTGGGGTGAAAAGGCGGTTGCACGCGCGATCGAACGCAATCTGGCGAAGGGTCTCCCATCCAATTACGCTGCGCTTGCGCTGCCGGAGGAAACGCGCAACTACCTGCCCAAGCTGCAGGCCCTGAAGAACCTGATCGCAAGCCCCGAAGCGTTCCAGCTCGAAATCGAGCCGATCACGAGCCTCGTTTCTCATCCCTGAGGGACGATGGTGCCGGAGTCGCAGCGCGCCGCTGCGACTTGCCTACCCCTTGACATTCCCCTTCCGCAGCGCCGACAATCTGCGTTCAACGGTTGAACACACGACCACCGGCGGCATGGGATGGATGAAGCACACTATCGGCTCCTTCGCCTGATCGAAGCGAAACCCAGTCTTACCCAGCGGGAGCTTGCCCAGGAAATGGGCGTGAGCCTGGGCAAGGTGAATTACTGCGTCAATGCGCTGATTGAGAAGGGCTGGATAAAGGCGCGCAACTTCCGCAACAGCAACAACAAGCTTGCCTACGCGTACCTGCTGACTCCGCGCGGCATCGAACAGAAGGCCGTCATTACCCTGGACTTTCTGCGCCGCAAGATGGCGGAATACGAAACGCTGAGAGTGGAGATCGACCAGCTTCGCCGCGAAGTGGACCAGCGACCGGAGGCCAAGTCGCGATGAGTCGCTGGCATGCCGTGCTGTGCAAGCCGCGCCGGGAGGCCGCTGCGGAGGCGAACCTGAAGAACCAGGGCTTCGAAGTTCACCTTCCGCGCATCGTCGGGCTGCGTCGCAAGGCGGGCCATTGGGCGCAAATCGTCGAGCCTCTCTTTCCCCGCTACTTGTTCCTGAATGCAGAGGACGCCGGGCGCAGCCTCGCTCCGGTGCGCTCGACCCCGGGTGTCACGGACCTGGTGCGTTTTTGCGGCGCGCCTGCGCTGGTGCCTAAGGGCATCGTGGAAGCGCTTCGCGACGCGGTGGACCCGGAAACCGGGTGCCATCGGTTGCGGACTTCGCCGTTCGCCGCGGGCGAGCGGGTGCGCTTCGCGGCAGGGCCGTTCGCGGGCCTGGAGGGCGTGTTCGAAATCGAGTCCGGGGAAGCGCGCGCAGTCGTGCTCCTCGATCTCATCGGAAAAACGAACCGGCTCACCGTGAGCCGCGACTGGCTGGTGGCGGCAGGTTAGAAGCGCCACCGGGCGCCGAAAATTCAGGACTTGCCGGACCGTTGTAGGGCGAACGGGTCGGTGGCTCATGCGAGGCATGGAAAGTGCCTTGCAGGGCGGTAGCGTGCAAGACGGGACCTGCGGGATCGACCGTCCTTCGCGGCATCGACGGCCGCCCGTATCAGAGAAGGCTTGCATCGGCCGGATAAAGACACAATGAGAACATACAGCATCCGAAAGCGAATTCTCGTCACAGGGGGCGCGGGCTTCCTCGGCTCGCACCTCTGCGAGCGCCTGGTCGGGGACGGCCATGACGTCCTGTGCGTCGACAACTTCTTCACCGGCACCAAGGACAACATCGCGCACCTCATCGGCAATCCTCACTTCGAGCTGATGCGCCACGACATCACTTTCCCGCTTTTCGTGGAAGTGGACGAGATCTACAACCTTGCTTGCCCGGCCGCGCCGATTCACTACCAGTACGACCCCGTCCAGACGACAAAGACCTCCGTCCATGGCGCTATCAACATGCTCGGCTTGGCCAAGCGAGTGAAGGCCAGGATCCTGCAGGCCTCCACAAGCGAAGTCTACGGCGACCCGAAAGTCCACCCACAGACCGAAGACTACTGGGGACACGTCAACCCGGTCGGGCTGCGCGCTTGCTACGACGAAGGCAAACGCTGTGCGGAGACCCTGTTTTTCGACTACCACCGCCAACACCGACTGCGCATCAAGGTCGCCCGCATATTCAACACATATGGCCCGCGCATGCACCCCAATGATGGGCGCGTCGTATCCAACTTCATTGTTCAGGCGCTAAAAGGCAAGCCCGTTTCCGTGTACGGCGATGGCAGCCAGACTCGGTCCTTCTGCTACGTGGAGGACCTAGTTGACGGGCTGGTGCGCCTCATGGATAGCCCCGACGACTTCACCGGTCCGGTAAATCTCGGAAACGCGGAGGAATTCACCATTCTTCAACTGGCCAGAAAGGTGATTGAGCTCACCCGCACGACATCGGATATCCAATACCTTCCTTTGCCTGCCGACGATCCGAGGCAGCGCCAGCCGGATACCTCATTGGCCAAGGCACGACTCGACTGGCAACCCGTAACACCGCTTGAAGAGGGGCTTGCGAAGACCGTTGCCTTCTTTTCGCCACAATTTGGCGCGAGGGAAGGGTGAGCCTGGAGTTGATGGTACGGGAAAACCGGCCAGACGCCCGCCTCAGACGCCTCGCACGCGTTAACGCTACTCGCATGTGTCTTGAAGATAAGGTGGCCAAGTGATGCGCCCACTGATAATTGGAGTCTCCGGGCAAGATGGTGCGAATCTGGCTGGATTGCTCCTTGATAGAGGCTACGAGGTGATCTGCACTTTGCGCCATGCGCAGGTGGGGTGCTTCGAGAACCTGCGACGGCTGCAAGTCCTGCAGCAGGTGAAGCTCGACACCATGGGTCCAGTAGGATTTCCGCAGCGCAATCCAGGTGCGTCGCAAATGGATGCCGCAGAAGATCTACAACCTTTCCGGCCAGAGCCCCAGTGGGGCTCTCCTTCGAGCAGCCGGTGGAGACCATCGACAGCATCGTGAACGCCACGGTGAACCTTCTAGATGTAATACGTTTCCTCGGCGAACCTATTCGCTTCTGCAATGCCGGATCCAGCGAGTGCTTCGGTGACGCGCAGGCAGCCGTTGAAAATGCATCCACGCCATTTTGGTTGCGCAGCCCGTATGCCGCGGCGAAAGCAGCCGCGTACTGGATGGTTGTGAATTACCGCGTGGTCTACGCCCTTTTTGCCTGCAACGGGATACTGTTCAACAACGAATCTGCGTTGCGGCCGGCACGCTTCGTAACCCGCTTGATACACAGATCGAGCACCTGTGGCCATGGATGAAGACGCATGACTCATGCGGATAGATAGGGGCATCGATCGGAATGAAAGAAGAAATTCTCATCATCGAGCCCGGCCGTGCTGAAGTGCACTATTGGCGCGACCTTTGGCACTACCGCGAGCTGTTCCTGATCCTCGCCTGGCGCGACGTGGCGGTGCGCTACAAGCAGACGCTGATCGGTGTCGCATGGGCGGTGTTGAGGCCGTTCCTCACCATGGTTGTGTTCACGGTCGTGTTCGGCAAGCTCGCCAAGCTCCCCAGTGACGGCCAAGTTCCTTACGCGCTGATGGTTTTCGCCGGCATGCTGCCGTGGTACCTTTTTTCCTCGGCGCTGGGCGGCGCCGCGGAAAGCTTGGTCGCCAGCGCCAATCTCATCGGCAAGGTTTACTTCCCGCGAGTGATTATTCCGGCGGCGACGATTGTTACGGCATTGATCGACTTCCTGGTCAGCCTGGTCATCCTGATCGCGGTCATGCTGTGGTATCGCTTCGCGCCGGGTTGGCAGATTCTGCTGCTACCGGCATTTGTGGTGCTGGCGTTACTTGCGAGTTTGGGGCCTGGTCTTTGGATTACTGCGCTCAACGTAAAATACCGCGATTTTCGATATGTGATTCCCTTCATCCTCCAGATCGGCCTGTATATTTCTCCCGTCGGGTTCAGCAGTGGCATCGTGCCGGACCAGTGGCGTTTGCTCTACAGCTTGAACCCGATGGTCGGCGTCATCGACGGGTTTCGGTGGTGCATCCTGGGCGGCGCGAGCCCGCTTTATGGGCCGGGCTTCGGATTGAGTCTCGGGATCGTCACGTTCTTTCTGTGGTGGGGGATCAGGAGTTTTCGCAGCACAGAGAAAACCTTTGCGGATTTGATCTGACATGCCGGACGTCGTCATACAGGCTGAGCGTCTGGGAAAGAAGTACATCATCGGCCATGAGAGCCGGCGCGAACGCTATACTGTCCTGCGTGACGTGATCGCCCGCGGGGCGCAGAATTTCCTGCGAAAGGCCCGTGATATGGTTCATGGCCGGCCCATCATTGACGGCGATGAACTTGAGGAGGTGTGGGCCCTGCGCGATGCGAGCTTTGAAATCAGGCACGGCGAGGTAGTAGGCATCATCGGGCGTAATGGCGCGGGGAAGAGCACACTTCTGAAGATTCTGTCCCGAATCACTGAACCTTCCGAGGGGAGGGTAAGCATCAGAGGGCGGGTGGCAAGTCTGCTTGAGGTGGGAACGGGCTTTCATCCGGAACTGACCGGCAGGGAAAACATCTTCCTCAACGGCGCGATCCTAGGCATGTCACGCGCGGAGATCAGACGGAAGCTCGACGAAATCGTGTCGTTTGCGGAGGTCGAGAAATTCCTCGACACGCCGGTGAAGCGTTACAGCAGTGGCATGTATGTTCGCCTTGCATTTGCGGTGGCAGCGCACTTGGAGCCCGAAATCCTGATCGTGGACGAAGTGCTGGCGGTCGGCGATTCGGGATTCCAGAGAAAATGCCTGGGAAAAATGGGCGATGTGGCGATGAAGGGCCGGACTGTACTCTTCGTAAGCCATAACATGACCGCCATCCGTTCCCTTTGCTCTCGAGCGGTTTTGTTGGAGTGCGGCAGAACCATTATCGACAAGGAAGCGAACGAAGTAGTGGACCGGTATCTGCATGAGGGCGCCAAGGCACACGAGTTCGTCGAGTGGAATGATCCCGCCAAGGCCCCGGGCGATCATTGCGTGAGACTCAAGTCGATGTCCGTTTTCTGCGAAGATATGGAGCCGGGCAAAGTTGATATCCAGAGAAGCTTCAAGGTTAGCGTCGAGTACTGGGTATTGCAGGAATGCAGTCGAATTGTAGTTTCCTTTCACCTTCACAATGCCCGTGGTGAAATGGTGGTGGCTTCCGGCAACATGAGTTCCACTACTGCGACTTACGATCCATGGGTGGAGCGGACTTTCCCGGTCGGGGTGTACCGGACATCCTGTAACTACCCGGGACGATTGTTCAACGACGGGATTTACACGGTAACCGTATTCATCAACGACAACTCGGTTGATCGACATCACGTGCGCGAGCGGGAGGTCTTGAGATTCGAAATCGTCGACACCGGCTACATGAGGGAAGAGTATCTAGGGCCCTGGATCGGCACTTTACGAATGAAATTGCCGTGGTCCACGGAAACCGTGCCGACTGCCGCCCTTGAACCGCGATGAACGCAACCGACGATGCTATTGAGGCGGGACCACACGCCACCAATTCGTGCGAGGCCGTTCGGAGGCTGCGGCGTGCCCGTCAAAGCGGAAATTCATAAGCCATGATGCAGATGACGAAAGCTCTGATTACCGGAATAACTGGCATGGTCGGGTCGCACCTCGCGGATTTTTTGCTCGAGGAGACCGACTGGGTACTCTACGGCATGTGCCGCTGGCGCAGCCCACTGGATAATGTTTCGCACTTGTTGGACCGCGCAAATCGGGGAGACCGATTGAGGTTCCTGTCCGGCGATCTGCGCGACTATATTTCACTGGCGAATGTCGTCGAGGAAGCACGGCCAGACTACGTTTTCCACTTGGCGGCGCAGAGCTATCCGACAACAAGCTTCACGGCGCCGCTGGATACGCTGGACACGAACATTCTGGGCACAGAGCGCCTGCTCGAAGCGCTGCGACGGTGTCCCGGTATCAGCCCCGTGGTGCATGTCTGCGCGTCGTCCGAGGTGTACGGGCGCGTTTCCCGGGAAATGCTCCCGATCAATGAGGAATGCGGTTTTCATCCCGCGTCCCCGTATGCAATCTCCAAGGTCGGGACCGATCTACTCGGTCGCTATCATGCGGAGGCATATGGGCAGAAGGTAATGACGACGCGCATGTTCACGCATACCGGTCCGCGACGTGGCGATGTTTTCGCTGAATCGACGTTCGCCAAGCAGATTGCGCTGATCGAGCAGGGGCGCCTGCCTCCCGTGGTCAAGGTCGGCAATCTTGATTCGTTGCGGACCTGGGCTGATGTGCGCGATGCGGTGCGGGCCTACCACCTGCTGGTGACCGTGAACCCCGTTCCCGGGGAAACCTACAACATCGGGGGAACCCATTCCTGCACGGTAGGTCAGATGCTGGATCATCTCCTGTCCCTCTCGACCCGCAAGGACATACGGGTGGAATTAGATCCGGCGCGTCTGCGGGCGATCGACGCCGATCTTCAGGTGCCGGACACGGGCAAGTTCCGTCGTCATACCGGATGGGAGCCCCGGATTCCGTTCGAGCAAACCATGCGTGACCTGCTGAACTATTGGCGCGAACGCATTGCCGCGGGTGCAACGGTTCTCGCAAGATAGTATGGCCAGATTCAACGATGCCTCCTTCCCGCCGCGTGCGGACTGGGACCGACGCCTGTCCGAGATTGCCTGTCCCAAGCTGTTGCCGGCGCAGGCCGTCCATGAAAACCCCTGGTTTTCCGTGTGGAACAGAGGCGGATATTTCACGGTCGAGTACCACCAGCGTCAGGTCGCAGTGCTGCCCGTGGTGAACGGGGAAGCGATCGCGATGGTGAGGGTGAGGCGGCCGGTTATCGCCGATATGACGCTGGAGCTGCCGGCGGGCGCTGTGGAGCATGGCGAGGATCCGGTTCATGCGGCTTCCCGGGAGCTTGCGGAAGAGGCCGGGATCGTGATTCCGGATCTGGGCCGCTACATTCCGATGCCCCCAATAGCGATATCCTCGACCCGCATGCCAAGGCTGTCCTACGTCTTTCGGGTCGATGTGTCGGAAAACGAATTCTCTGCGCGCCGCCCCCATGATGAAGAGATTCACAGCGTCGAACGGATACCAATCGCAAACCTGGCCGGGATGATGGCGGGTGGCGCAATCTACGTGTCGCTGACGCTCGCCGTTCTGGGCATCTTTCTGAGTTCGCATTGCCGTGCCGCACCCGGCGCGGGTGACACGCTGTTTAAAGTCACCTGATGCACTATCAATAGGGAATCGCATTGAATCGCCAGGACCTCAACCTCACGCTTTATCGCAAGCTATATCTGATCCGCGCGGCAGAAAAAGCCATTCGCAAGGACTATCAGACTGACGCCATGAAGACGCCCATGCACATGTCCGCGGGCGAAGAAGCCATCTGCGTTGGCGTATGCCACGCACTTGCGCCGGCGGACCAGGTGCTGGGAACGTATCGCAGCCACGGTATCTATCTTGCGAAGACGGGCGAAACCGACCGGTTTTTTGCCGAGATGTACGGCAAGGCGACGGGTATGGCGAAGGGCAAGGGCGGGTCCATGCACCTGACCGCACCCGACGACGGGCTGATCTGCACATCGGCAATCGTCGGCACGACCATCCCGATTGCCGTCGGCGCGGCATTCGCCAACAAATGTCGGAAGAACGGTCGGCTCGTCGCTGCATTCTTTGGCGATGGCGCGATCGACGAGGGTGTGTTCTGGGAGAGCCTGAATTCAGCGTGTGCGATGAAACTGCCCGTGCTTTTTGTGTGCGAGGACAATGGGTACGCAGTACACAGCCCTGTTTCGGAACGGCACGGCTACGATTCGATTACCGACATTGCGTCGAGGTTTCACTGCGATGTATTTCGCGACGAATCGACCGATGCCGAGGTCATTCACGATCGGGCGAAACAGGCTGCGGATTCGGTCCGTGCCAGAGGACGCCCGGCGTTCCTCCACCTCAAATACTATCGCTACCTCGAGCATGTCGGCGTCAACGAAGACTTCAATCAGGGCTACCGGGCGAGGGAAGAGTCCGAACCCTGGACCAGGGCCGACCCACTCGACGTTATGCGCAAAAAGCTTCTGCAGTGGGTTCCTGATGCCGAGATCGTAGAGATCGAGTATTCAATCGATAGCAGGATCGCGGAAAGCATCCGCAAGGCGCTGGATGCGCCGTTCCCGCACTCTGCAGAGCTGTACAAGGATGTGCTCGCATGAGCCGCATTCTTTCCTATCGCGACGCGCTCAACGAAGCCATGGTGCTGGAAATGCGGCGCGATCCCGGCGTGTTCACCTACGGTATCGATGTCGGCGACCACAAGCGGATTTTCAACAGCACCAGGGGCCTGAAGGAAGAGTTCGGCCCGGACCGCTGTTTCAGCACGCCGCTCGCCGAAGACGCGATGACCGGATTCGGCCTGGGCGCCGCGATCAACGGCATGCGGCCTGTGCACGTTCACATGCGGGTTGATTTTCTGCTGCTCGGACTCAATCAGCTCGTGAACATGATCGCGATGCACCGCTACGGATCCGGCGGAAATATGGCGGTTCCAATGGTGATCCGGGCGATCATCGGACGCGGCTGGGGACAGTCGTTCCAGCACAGCAAGTCACTGCAGTCCTGGTTTGCCCACATTCCCGGGTTGAAGGTGGTCATGCCATCGACGCCCAATGACGCCAAGGGGATGCTGATCGCCGCCGTTCGCGATGACAATCCGGTCATATTTATCGAGCATCGCTGGCTCTATGATGTCGAAGGCGAGGTGTACGAGGGTAGCAACCCGCTTCCCCTGCATGGAGCGCAAGTCCTTCACGCGGGCAAGGATGTCACCGTGGTGGCAACGTCGTGGATGAATGTGGAAGCGGTGCATGCAGCGAAGATCCTGGCCCGACGGGGCGTTAGCGTCGAAGTGGTCGATTGCCGGTCAGTTGCGCCATTCGACCGCGAAGCGGTGCTTGCTTCTGTTCGAAAGACCGGTCATTGCATCGTTGCGGACAACGACTGGATCAATTGCGGGTTCAGCGCGGAAATCGCGACCCAGGTGTACGAAGGCTGTTTCGGTGCGCTGAAGTCCCCCGTTGCCCGCATCGGGTTCGCAGAAACGCCATGCCCCTGCACCCGGCCGCTGGAGAACGAGTTCTATCCGAACGCGGTCGATATCGTACGAGCGATCGAGGCAAAGCTAGGGCTCGCCGAGACGGATCTGTCGAGGGACGATTTCTACAGTTACGAGAACAAGTTCAAGGGGCCGTTTTGATGGAGCTACGCCAGCTCGAAGCCAAGGCAGCGGCGATCAGGCTGAAGATCGTGGAAACGATCGCCGCGGCCGACAAGGGTCACGTCGGTGGAGCGCTGTCCTGTACGGATCTATTGGTAGCCTTGTATCACGGCGGTACGCTACGGTTCGACGCTCGCGACCCAAATTTGCAAGACCGCGATCGGTTCATCCTCAGCAAAGGTCATGTCGGCGCGGCCTTCTATGTCATCCTGGCCGACCTCGGGTATTTTGATCCCGCCGAACTCGGCCGGCTCAATCGTGGCGGTATCCTGGGCGAGCACCCGGACCGCGGCATTCCCGGCGTGGAGATCGACAGCGGGTCGCTCGGCCATGGCCTCGGCATTGGAGCAGGCTTGGCCCTCGCGGCCAAGCTCGATGGTAGGCAATATCGAACCGTGGTCCTGCTGGGTGACGGGGAATGTTATGAGGGCTCGGTATGGGAAGCGGCGATGTTCGCGGCGCATCACGAACTGAACGACCTAATTGCAGTCGTCGACCGCAACGGGCAATGCGTCAACGACTTTACCGAGAATATCAATCGGCTGGGCGCCATCGCACAGAAGTGGCATGCGTTTGGCTGGGATACGCGCGAAATCGACGGACATTCCATGGCGGAAATACAGCGCACATTCGCGGGCGTCGCTTCACGTCGTGACAAGCGGCCGCTCGTGGTGATTGCCAACACCGTGAAGGGCAAAGGCGTGTCCTTCATGGAGGGGGAACTCGCTTGGCATCACGGGGGAATCGCTGGTGCCAAGCTGGAACAGGCGAGAAAGGAACTCACCGAGAATCTGAAAAGGATAGTAGATGCGGCAGCCTGACGCAGATATGCGCGATGCGTTTTTCGACAGCGTGTACGATCTCGCTACGAAAGATAGAAACCTGATCGTGCTCACCGCAGACCACGGGGCCTTCAGCCTTGAGCGATTCAAGAGGGACTTCCCTCGCCAATACTTTAATGTTGGCATTTCCGAACAAAATATGGTCTCGCTCGCCGCCGGATTGGCCTTGAGCGGGAAGATCTTGTTTATCTATAGCATTGTCAACTTCACAACTCTACGGTGCTTTGAGCAAATCAGCGTCGACCTCGGGAGCATGAGACTCCCCGTGACTATTGTCGGGGTCGGAGCCGGTTTCACTTACAGTACAGATGGGCCGACTCATCATGGTATCCAGGATATCGCCGCAATGGCATCAGTACCGAATTTGAGCATTTTCAACTGCTCAGACGCCTACAACAGCGATGCGTTCGCCAGGATTGCCTATCGCGCGCGTTCGCCATGCTATGTACGGATTGAGAAGGGTACGTTTCCGGCTTTGTACGATCGGGACGCGGATTTTTCTGACGGCCTGGCCGTCCTCAGGAAAGGTGAAGGTGTGGCGCTGCTGACGTCGGGGTACCTCGTGCAGGCTGCGATGAAAGCTGCACGGGAACTCGGCGAGGAACAGATAGACGCCAGGGTAATCGATCTCTATCGCATCAAGCCGCTCAATACGGATCTCCTGGTGCAAAGTGTCCGCGGCGCTATGGCTTTGCTGACGATCGAGGATAACGTCGCTAATGGAGGCATCGGCACCATGGTTGCAGCAGCGCTAATGGAAAGGGGCATATCACTACCTCTACGCAGGCTGTCACTCGGCGACGCATTTTGCTACCGCTATGGCAGCCGCGACTGGGTCTATGCGATGAACGGGCTCGATGCCCCTGCCATAAAACGTGCGGCGCTTGAACTCTTGATGAAGGGAAATGAGGCGACGGCAGGGGAGCCGGCGGACCCAGTTCGCCGTTGAGCCGGAATCCGCTTTCGAGCTCGGATTCGACTGAATTCGACTTAGATCCATATGAAGACTTTATCGTCACAGGCAGGGCTTGCGTCGCTCGCGCTGGCGGATTTCTGTCGTCTCTTCGATGCGGAGCCGGGCGAGTTTTCGGAAAGATGTCGGAAGGAAATCTCCTCAAGGGATTTTCGTTTTCGAATTCTTGACGGCCCGGAACGTGACCAGGCGATTCTTTCGGCCGTCAAGGCGGTCGACACGGGGATGCTGTCGAAATCGGGTCCGGAAAAGAAGGCACATTGGGAGAAGGGATGGTCCGAGAACCTGGAGAGCTTTATCGAGAAGGGGGATGTCAGTTCGCTCATCCCGAAATACGTCAAGCGCAACAGACCAATGAGGATAGAGGGCTGCTATGTGCAGCCTGTCGATCCGCAGTTTGAAGATTCCTTTCTGGCGGTGCTTCATTTGTATATCTTCGAGCGTTACCTTGGACTTGCGACCGAGATTTTCGAATTCGGTAGTGGCACAGGGCTCAATCTAGTCGAGATGAATAAGCTTTTCCCCGACAAGACACTGCATGGCCTGGACTGGGCGGAATCATCCAAGGAAATTCTTGACCGGCTCGCACCAAAGTATGGCGGACGAATATACGGGCATCTTTTTGACATGTTTTCACCTGATTTCGACGTCCGGTTTGGGCCATCATCCGCTCTTTTTACGGCCGGAGCGCTCGAGCAACTCGGGACCCGATTCGATGTGTTTCTGGATTTCATAATTCAACGCCGACCCCAGCTTTGCGTCCACCTTGAGCCAATCTACGAGCTTTATGATGAGGATTTGCTTTTCGACTATTTGGCGGCGCGCTTCTCGGTGGCGCGGAATTGGCTACGAGGTTTCCTACCCAGATTGAGGGAGCTAGAGTCCCAGGGCGTTGTCGAGATCGTCAAGGTAAAACGCACGATCGGTTCGTTCTTTCATGATGGATACTCAATCGTAATATGGCGACCGATTCACGGATGAACTGGACGGGAACATCGGATGGGACCACGCTTCCATGAGACACCGGACGCTCGGTCGCTCTACGGAATCAATTCCGGTAATCGGCCAAGGCTGCATGGGGGTTGGCGGCGAGCTTTCGGCTGATTCAACGCGGGATGCCGAGCAGATTGAAGCTCTGCGGATTGGCATTGACCTCGGAATGACGCTTATCGACACTGCCGAGGTTTATGGAAATGGGCATTCGGAGGAATTGGTTGGACTAGCCGTGCGCGGCATCCGAAGCGAGGTATTTATTGCCACCAAGTTTTCCCCTGAAAACAGCAGCTATGAAAATGTCCTTCGTGCTGCAGAGCGCTCCTTGCGGCGATTGCGAACCGATTTTATCGATCTATACCAGGTGCATTGGCCGAACCCGGCAGTACCCATCGACGAAACGATGCGGGCGCTCGAGAAACTTGTAGAGGCAGGCAAAGTCCGCCATGTCGGGCTGAGCAATTTCTCTGTCGCAGAGATGCGGGAAGCAATGCTGGCGGTTCCGGCGCTGAGTGTTGCAGCGAATCAGGTCGAATACAACCTGTTCGATCGCTTTATCGAGCGAAGGATCCTTCCCTATTGCCTCGCCGAAAGAGTGACGGTCATCGCGTACAGTCCCTTGGACAAGGGACGCGTTTCTCCGGGCGATCATTTGTTGCGCGAAATCAGCCTTCGCTACGATAAGACTCCTGCCCAGATTGTCCTCAATTGGCTAGTTCGACAGCCGGAGGTAATCGTGATTCCAAAAGCGATCAATCCGGTGCACATTCGCGAAAACGCTGCGGCGGCAGACTTCGTGATGAGTGACGACGATGCGTGCCGCCTCGGCGAAGCGTTTTCCGCTGAACCCATTTTGTTACCGACAATGGATATAAATGTCAGCGATCATGGTGAAGGTAATAGAAAGGTTTACCAGACCGTCGAGCAGGCACTGCAGAATGAGCTCAACTTCGCGCCGAGTCCTTCAGAACTGGCTGCTGACATTCTCAAGGGTGAGCCGATCAAACCAATACGGGTCGTTCTGGCCGACGCTGAATCTCACAAATACGAACTCGTTGAAGGGCGTATTCGTTATTGGGCGTGGGTGATCGCCCACGGCGGTAATATGCTAATCCCCGCATTAATTCGAAACTCGAGGTAAACAGCGCGATCATGGCAAAGGCTGACCCGTCCACTATAAAGACCTACGAGAGTTCCGACGAACGTGCGACCCGCGGAGAGTTTGTCGAACATTTCCGTCGGTGTCCCATCCCTGACAATCAGATCATTTCCAATTTGGGCTTGTTCCTCAATTCAAAAGTTCTGTCGCGCGTTTTGTTCATGGACCATATCTACCGTCAGATAGTAGACGTGCAGGGTTGTGTGCTCGAATTTGGCACGCGTTGGGGGCAGAATCTGGCGCTGTTCGCGGCGCTGCGTGGCATCTACGAGCCATTCAACAGGCACCGAAAGATCGTAGGCTTCGATACATTCGAGGGGTTTCCGAGCGTTACCGCCAAGGATGGCTCGTCCGACATGATGCGGCCGGGTGAACTCGCGGTGACTGAGAACTACGTCGAGTACCTTAGCCGAGTGATGGAACTGCAGGAGAAGGACAATCCGCTCGGACACATCAAGAAGTTCTCTTTGCGCAAGGGGGATGCGACGATCGAAATCGAGCACTTTTTGCAGGAAAGTCCAGAGACCATCGTGGCACTCGCCTATTTTGATTTTGACCTTTACGAACCCACGCGACGTTGCATTGAAGCCATCAAGCCGCGCCTCGTGAAAGGCAGCGTGATCGGCTTCGACGAACTCAACGATCCGGATTCTCCCGGCGAGACGCTCGCTCTCATGGAAGCCTTCGGACTGAACAATGTGAGGCTTAAGCGCTTCCCGCATGCGTCGCGGGTGTCGTATTTCGTGATGGAATGAGCACGTGTGAGGCGTTCGAACGAGGGGTCAAACGGTGATCAAAGAAGAGGTTCTGCGCAGTTTTTGCGGCCGCAATGTGCTAATTACGGGAGGCACCGGTCTCATCGGGCGGGGAATCGTCCGCATCCTTTGCGATGCGGGAGCGCGCGTGAAGATCGTATCGCTCGACCGCGTCGAAGTGGATGCGCGCGCCGACCATGTATTCGGCGATCTGACCGACTTCCGGCTTTGCCTGGAACTCACCAAGGACATGGATTTCGTTTTTCACGTCGCGGGTATCAAAGGGTCGATCGAGGTCACCAAATCCAAACCAGCCAGTTTCTTCGTGCCGCTCCTCATGTTCAACACCAACATGCTCGAGGCATGCCGGCTGAACAAGGTAAAGAAGGCCGTTTACACCAGTTCCATCGGCGCCTACTCAAGTGCCGAAGTGTTCCGCGAAAGGGAGAACCTGGACGGCCCCCCCATGGACATGTTCCCCGGGTGGGCCAAGCGCATGGCCGAGATGCAGATCAAGGCCTACCAAATCCAGTATGGCCTCGAAAATTTCGCGGTTGTGCGGCCCTGCAACGTGTACGGGCCGGGGGACAACTTCGACCCGGCCAATGCGATGGTCATTCCTACGCTAATGTCCCGCATCTTCAAAAAAGAGGACCCGGTAGTGGTCTGGGGCGACGGTTTAGCGGTGCGCGACTTTGCCTATAGTCGCGACGTGGCAGAAGGGACCATCCTGGCGCTTTACCACGGCACCAAGGGTGGCTTCGTCAATCTTGGAAGCGGCACGGGATACACAATCCGGGAACTGGTGGAAGCGCTCCACTCCTTCATCGAATTCAACTACGCATTCGACGCCACCAAGCCGGCCGGTTTTCATCGGCGCGTGATGGATATCTCGCTCGCAAGGCGCCTCATCGACTACAATCCGAGCACCTCGCTGCGGGACGGGCTAAGGGCGACCTGGGACTGGTTCGTGTCCAACCAGGACGAGTATCTGCGCAAGCAGAACTATTTCAAGGAAACGACGGCCTGACGGGCCGCTCGCGGCGTAAACGGAGAGCGTGACCATGCAGGTGGAGACGACCCAGCTCGAAGGCGTGAGGCTGATCAAGCTCGATGCGTTCGAGGATTTTCGCGGGCAGTATGTCGAAACCTACAATGAAGAAGCCTATCGCAACCAGGGCATCGACGTGCGGTTCGTGCAGGATGACATTTCCGTCTCGTCCCGCCACGTTCTTCGGGGCGTCCACGGGGACGAGGAGACCTGGAAGCTCATTTCCTGCCTTCATGGAAAGTTCTATTTGGTGGTCGTGAACAACGACAGGAATTCGGCACAGTTCCGGAAATGGCAGGGATTCACGCTTTCGGACACCAATCGCCATCAGGTGCTGGTGCCGCCGCAGTTCGGCAACGGGCATGTGGTGCTCACAGAAACGGCGATCTTTCACTACAAGCAGAACACGTACTACAACCCCCGTGGCCAGTTCACCATCATCTGGAATGACCCCGAATACGGCATGTGGTGGCCGATCAAGAACCCGATTCTCTCTAGGCGTGACGAGGCGGGGAAGTTTGTGAAATGACTCGGCAGCCCCTTGAGTAGGCTCCCGGGGAACTACTGTTTCCTCCTTTCAACCCTTCAGAGTTCAAGAAATGCTCCGCAATGCACATGTCCTTGTGGCCGGTGGGACGGGATTCGTCGGCATCAATCTCATCCAGCGATTGCTCGGCCTGGGCGCCAACGTCACCGCGACGCTGCATCGCAGGGATCCGGTCCTCAAGGACGAACGCATCCGGTATGTGCGGGGCGATTTGCGGCATCAGGAAGATTGTGCGGCCGCCGTGCAGGGGGCGGACTATGTGTTCATGTGCGCAGCGAACACATCAGGCGCCGCGGTGATGGCGAAAACGCCTCTCGCCCATCTCACACCGAACATCCTGATGAATGTGTCCATGCTCGACGCCGCGTACGAGGCGAGGGTCCAGAAATTCCTGTTCATCAGCAGCAACACCGTCTATCCGCTGACGGATTACCCGGTCAAGGAAGACGACGTGACCAACGAGTTCTACGAGAAGTACTTCATCGTTGCCTGGATGAAGCGATTTACTGAAATCGTCTGCGAGATGTATGCAACGAAGATCGCCAAGCCGATGAAGGTTTGCGTCGTTCGCCCGGCCAATATATATGGCGAATTCGACGATTTCGAATGGGAGACGTCACACGTGATTCCGGCGCTCGTGCGCAAGGTCGTCGAGCGGCACGATCCACTGGAGGTATGGGGCGATGGCAACGATCTCAAGGAGTTCATTTACGTTCAGGATTTCATCGATGGCATGCTCCTTGCCATGGAGAAGCTCGAGGGGTTCGAGCCCATCAACATCGCCGTCGGCAAGCCGTGCACGGTCCGGGGCGTGCTCGCGGCGCTGCTCAGGATCGATGGCTATGCCAACGCGAAGGTGGTCTACGATGCCGCCAAACCGTCGATGATCCCCAAGCGGCTGATCGATGTATCCAGGGCGCAGCACCGGCTCGGGTTTCAGGCCCGCACCTCCCTGGACGAGGGGCTTGCAAGGACGGTCGCATGGTATCGAAGCACGTTGGCCTAAGCAGCGGCGCCGGGGGTGGACGATGATCATCTGCAGGACGCCGTACCGGGTTTCCTTTTTTGGCGGGGGGACTGATTATCCGGGCTGGTACCGCGAGAACGGCGGCGCGGTGCTGAGCACCACCATCAACAAGTACTCCTACATCACGTGCCGGTATCTCCCTCCCTTCTTCGAGTACAAATATCGGGTCCGCTACTACCATCGGGAGGAGACCCAGACTATCGACGAGATTAGGCATCCGTCGGTGCGCGAATGCCTTCGCTACATGGGCGTGAAGGATGGGGTCGATATCGTCCATCACGGCGACCTGCCGGCCCAGTCTGGGCTTGGGTCCAGTTCCACCTTCACCGTCGGGCTGCTCCATGCGCTGTCCGCACTGAAGCATCAAATGCCGACAAAGCGCGAGTTGGCAATAAACGCCATTCGCGTAGAACAGGATCGCATCAAGGAGAGCGTTGGTTCACAGGATCAAACCGCTGCAGCCTTCGGGGGACTTAATACGATCGAGTTTGGCGGTGTCCAGGAAATCGCCGTGCGTCCAATGATTTTGCATCCGTCGAGGCTGGCACGGCTTGAGCAGCACATGATGCTGTTTTTCACCGGGTTTCCGAGAATGGCTTCGGAAGTGGCCGAGGAGCAGATCCGGAAAATTTCTGCGAATAGAAATAACCTGCGCCGGATGATGCAGCTGGTGGAGGATGCAACGAAGATCTTGCAGGATAAGGAGGATCGTCTGGATGAGTTCGGCCGCCTGTTGCACGAGCAGTGGCTCATTAAACAGGGTATGTCTTCCAGGATCTCCAACGGCAATATCGATGCCATCTACGAGGCTGGATTGAAGGCGGGAGCCCTGGGCGGAAAGCTGCTCGGCGCAGGCGGTGGTGGATTCATACTGTTTTATGTGAGCCCTGAACGGCAGGGGCAGGTCAAGGAGGCGCTAAAGCACCTGCTTTACGTTCCTTCGCGTTTTGATCACGGCGGCAGTCAGATCGTCTATTATTCTCATGACGACGGGCTCTGAGCCATGGCTAGATCGGATCTGCTCGCGGTCCGGGAAGTGGTCCAAGGTACGGCAGATTCACTTTCCCCTTCTGTTACGGGACTCTGCCCGCGGCAAGGGGGGACGTGCTTGCACCGGGCGCACGCAACTGCGCATTTATGCTTGACGACACGAAGCCGAATCCGCTGGCGACAACGGATGCGCTCATTCTCTGCGGCGGCGCCGGGACCCGGCTGCGGCCGGTCATTTCCGATAAGCCCAAAGGACTGGCCCCGCTGGGCGGGAGGCCCTTCCTCGACATCCTCGTCGAGGATCTGCTTGAGCAAGGATTCCGGCGCCTGATTTTCTGCGTCGGTTACCTTAAGGAACAGATCATTGGCAGGTATCGAGATCGCGATGACGCCGAATATCTGTTCTCCGAGGAAGATGCACCGCTGGGAACGGGGGGGGCTATACAAAATGCCTTGCCACTCGTTTGTAGCGATCCATTCCTTGTATCGAACGGGGACTCGTTCTGCACTGTCGATTTAGGCGAGTTCTATTTGTTCCATCACCGTAAGGAAGCGATTGCCTCGCTTGTATTGGCAAGAGTCGACGAACGTCACGATGGAGGCATTGTCTGCTTGGACGAGACTCAGAGAATTCTATCTTTTGTGGAGAAATCAGGCACTCGAGACCAGCAGCACTGCTTCGTCAACGCGGGTATGTATCTGATGCAGAAAGAGACCGTCGAGCTCCACCGTGAAAGCTCACCATTGTCGCTGGAATATGATGTGTTTCCCGCCCTGGTGAAATCGAACCGCTGTTTTGGTTTTGTCGTGGGAAGCCAGTTGTTTGACATTGGTACACCGGAACGATACCGGAAGGCGAATGGAGAGTACCTTAAGTAATGCCTAATGCCGCGGTATTCCTCGATCGCGACGGGACGATAAACGTCGAGCGACGTTACTTGCACCGGTACGAAAATTGGGAGTGGATTCCGGGCGCTGTCGAGGCGATCAGGGCTTTCAATGAGAAAGGGTTACTCGTCATCGTCATTTCAAACCAAGCAGGGATAGCACGGGGGTTTTATTCCGAATCGGACGTAATGGCATTGCACCGGAGGGTAGAGGACGACCTTTCTGCTTTAGGAGCAAGAATAGACGCCTATTATTTCTGTCCCCATCACCCGGAGTTCGGGGAGAAGATAAAGTGTGATTGCCGCAAGCCGGCGCCGGGCCTTTTCTTTAGAGCTCAGAGGGAGTGGGGAATAGATCTGAGCAGATCCTTCATGGTCGGCGACAAGGCCGAAGATGTGACGGCTGGAGAGGCAGCTGGCGTCAAGTCTATCTTGGTGTCAACAGGATACGGCAGCATGCACCGACGTCTCATCGACGCTGGAACGCCCTGCGTAAACGACTTGTTGGAGGCGTGGCATTTCATTGAGAACATTGAGCCTTGATTCCAACTTGCCGCCTTCGCATAGGGCATGGCCACTCAGATCTGGCCGGACACTCTTGAAATGACGAGCGAATCACGATCAGCTGGGGAAAAACTGCTTTCCATATGCACGATGGGCAGGGACGATGATTTCGCCCCGGACTTCAGGTACCGACTTACAACTACGGTCAATTACCTGGCCCGCAATTTGTTCCAGCTGGGGCGCCTCGACGACGTGGAAATCGTAGTGACGGATTGGGGGAGCGAAGTTCCGCTTGCCAAGTCACTAGCGCTGTCTCCACAGGCGGCCGAAATTTGTCGATTCGTCTTTGTGCCACCGGAGGTGGTTCGAACGCTACAAGGGGGCAGGGACGACTTTCACACCTCGTTTGCGATAAACAGCGGCATTCGCCGGGCTCAAGGGGAATTCATCCTGATTGGCGCCGGTGACACGCTAATCCCCCAGCACTCCTTGGATATGATACTGCGGGTCATAGAAAACAAGCTCAGCCTTTCTGTACGTGCCGACAAAACCGTATTCTTGTGTCCACGCTATCACATTCCTTGGCAATTCGTGGAACATCAACCTGAGCTGGAGGCCTGGGATCGTTACCTGCTGCTTAGCGCCAGTGAGCTCAACTATACGGATGAAAGCAAGCTCGGAATCTTCAGTGGCGTCGGAGGCTTCTTGATGCACAGAGATTTGTGGCAAGAAGCGCGTGGTTTTGACGAACGGTTTGGCGGGTGGGGGTTCCAAGATATCGACCTGGGTCTGCGAATTTCGCAGACCCATCCTTGGATAGGGTTATCTAGTTTAGGCGTCAATTCTTACCACATGGGGCATCGCCCTGTTGGCCGGAGAACCGCCACGATCGCAAATGCGAACCCTCACAATCATAACTCGAAAGTCCAGGCGAACAGCGAGGGTTGGGGTTTGCGGGATTGGGAATTCCACGAACAGCGGCCAGGGGCGGAGTGCGCTCACAATGCCATTGCGGTGGAGGAATCAGATTGCACGGCAATCGATTGTCCAAAGAAACGAATAGACGAGATCGCCAAAGAGATGGCGGCTGCCCCTGTCTTGGAACACGTCAGGCGCTGCGTTAGATACTTCCCTCGCAATCCCGCTCCGCGCGACGAAATCGAGGCACTTGTTTTCCTGGCATGGCACAGCCTCCGATGTCTTCCAAGGTGCTACCTCGAATTTGGAGTTCGTCGCGGGTACGCTGCAGCCGTTGTTGCCGCGGCTAATCCCGCCGCAGAAATCTATGGTTTCGACGAGTGGGAAGGCGTTACATCCGATGATACCGATGTCACGCTGGTCTTCAACAGGTTGCGATTCCAAATTGGACATCGTGCGTATGTGCGGTTTCTCAATGGCCCACTTCATACGGGAGTAGTACGGTTGCGAGAATCATTTGTGGGTCCATTTCGTCCAGACCTTGTGTTGGTTAGAGGTGACCGACTTGGCGAACACTTGGCACGGCAGATCGACGACTTGCTCAAATGCCTCGCGCCGGGCGGCGCTATCGTCATTACCCGCGCTCAAACGGGAGTACTGGAGTCATTGTGGACGACGTGGACGAAGGAACATCCGCAAATCGTTCTCTTTCTTGGCAAGTCTCAGCGTGCAGGCATGATTCTAGCAGAGGGGATGGTGGTTCCGGCGCAAACGCATTTCGCACCGATTTGCTGTGATTTTGACATTGGGCCGATCCTGTGGCGGACCAAGATATGGAGCACGCTGCGCGTACTGAGCGCTCTGTCGCAGCCTGAGCGTTATCCCGAATTCGCGGCGCGCTTCTTTCGATTGCTTAGTCGGTATGTACCACGAAAGTGAATTAAACGCGCATAGTGACAGTGCGGCCTTTCCATTTAGACTACGCGAAGAAGCTGACATTGCGCGACCGTCGTGCTTGATAGCGAATCCGAGCTTGACATCCGGCAAAGCATCGATGCCTTGCGCGGCCGGCTGGCCGTGGTGACTATTGCTCACCGCCTGTTGACCATCCGAAACGTGGATGAAGTGATTGTTTTCGATCGTGACCGGTTTGTCGAGCGCGGATCCTATGAAGCCCTGCGCGACCGCAAGGACTGGCGATTCGGCGCGGTGGTTGCGCTACCGGCACTGTGAGTTCGCGCTGTATCTGAAGCGCAGTGCCTGTCCCGAAAGCAGACTGACCGAAGCGGGCTGCCGATGGCAAACCAGGACCAATCGCGAATGTTGCGGATTGCCGTTGTGAACTCGCACCCGGTCCAGTATTTCGCCCCGCTGTATGCATACCTGCAAGCATCTGGTCGTTTCGAGGTTACTGCCCTCTATTGCACGGATTTTAGCATTCGCGGCGGGGTTGATCCTGGCTTCAAAGAGTCCGTACGTTGGGATCTCAATTTGCTTGCGGGCTACAGGTCGATATTTCTTCGCGGAGCCGGTACGCGCACGCCTGCGGGGTTCTGGTCACTGATTTGTCCGCAGTTGTGGGGCGAGATCCGCTCCGATCGGTACGATGCGGTATTGATTCACGGACATCAATTTGCCGCGTATCTCGTCGCCATGGTGGCGGCATTGACCAAACGCGTTCCCGTCCTCATGCGCTGCGACACTCACCTTGGCCTGAAGCGCAGCAGAGTGCGCCGCGCTCTTAGAAGACCCCTCGTGGGGACGCTTTACCGTATGGCCGACAAGTGCCTTGCCGTCGGAACGGCGAATGCGCGGTTCTACAGCGAAGTAGGTATTCCTGCTCGCAAGATTGTTCTCGTTCCATTTGCGGTTGACAACGATCGGTTTATCGCAGGTTCATCGATCACTGCGGCCGAGCGCGCAAGCGTTCGTGCAAGACTGGGTGTGCCACTCGATAGATCTGTCGTGCTATTTGCCTCGAAGTTCCAGGTGCGCAAGCACCCCGACCATGTGCTGCACGCCGCGGCTAGGCTGCGGGACACGGGAATCAGACTTACCGTTCTGATGGTTGGAGTCGGAGAGATGGACGGGTCGTTGCGGCGACTGGCCGCAGACCTGTCGTTGGACAGTGTCATCTTCGCCGGCTTTGTCAACCAGGCCGAACTCCCGAAGGTTTACGCGGCCAGCGATGTCTTCGTGCTGCCTTCGGAAGCCGAGCCATGGGGGTTGATCGTCAACGAAGTGATGTGCGCCGGGCTGCCCATTGTCGTATCGGACGAGGTCGGCTGTGTGCCTGATCTTGTCGAGGACGGTGACAACGGACTGCTGTTCAAGGCTGGCGACATCGACGGGCTGACTGCCTGCCTGAAGCGAGTGCTGTCCGATGGCGACCTACGCATGCGGATGGGCAGGAGAAGTCGCGAGCGCATCGGCCGGTGGGATTACGGGCGATGCCTGGAGGGCCTCAACGCAGCGATGCGGGAGATCTGAGCACTATCCGGGATAGCTGCCGATACGGTGAGGCGGTTTCGACTGACCTTGCAAGCCAAGTGACAGATTGATATGAGCAGAACTGGCCTGGACATGCTGGCCATCGAGACCTACTCTTGGACTCCGCACCTCGAAACGTCGGGTGAGGCGTGCATCAAGAAGGTGCGGTCGGGGAAGGCTGCGGGGTTCGTATTCATCGACGTGGACAATTCCGACAATGAAATTCCGCCGAGGGTTGAGATGGTCGGCGGAAGGCGCATGCGAAGGGTTGCGGCACTCGAACTACTGATTTCCAGGCATGGGGTCGCGTTGTTCCGTGCATCCGCTCTCGACCAAGCCGGGCTCGACGCAGCGGAAGCATTCGCCGGGAAGAGTCCGCGGGACATGGACGAACTCAGTGTCTTGACATACCAGGGCGCCGCACTTGGCTCTGGAGTCGCATCCTCCCCCATTTCTCGCATTCGAGACCCGGAGCTGGATCTGATAGAACACGCTGCACGCATGCGCAGCTATCTGCAGCTCGACCTTGTTATCTTAAAGTGACGATGGAAGAAGCGAAAGACACCGACAAGATTTCCGTGGTGATGCTCGCGTACAACCATGCGCATCTCATTGAATCTACGGTGCGCTCAGTGCTGCAACAAGATTGCACGGACATCGAATTGGTGGTCAGCGATGACTGTTCGACGGATGATACCTGGTCAAGGCTTCTAGGAATGGCGGCAGCGGATCCGCGACTAAGGCCGATCCGCACCCCGCGTAATCTCGGCATGGCAGGAAACGCGAACTACGCCGTTTCGCAGACAAGTCGACCCTACATTGCGCTTCTGCATCACGACGATCTGTATCGACACGATATGGTCACCCGGTGGGCGCAAGTGATGGACAAGTGGCCCGAGGTCGCATTCGTATTCAACGAATACGCCGTGCACGGTTCGACCTTGGTCTACAGGCAGCCGATGCTGCGCGAGTGCAATGACGGCGAATATTTCCTAAGAACTTTTCTTATGCCCGCCTGGGGCTGCCCTGTTCGAGGTACGGCGATGATTCGTCGAAGTTGCTGGGACCGAGTGGGCGGAATGCGCATCCGGTTCAACCTGCTCGCAGATATCGATCTCTGGATAAGGCTAGCGCGGATCGGCCAGGTCGGTTACGTGGCTGAGCCATTGATCGTGGTGCGCTACAACCGGCCCGATGACTATCCGGAGAGCTACAAGTCAAAAGGATGGTCGTGGGATCGCCAGCGGCTGTTGTATGAGATCCACGGTGCTGCCCGTCTGGAAGGGGCAGACGGTCATGCCCTCTGGTTGCTCTTGAGATGGTGGTGGTTCCGGGTGCGCCTAAGTGTGGAAACTTGCAGGTGGCTCGCCTATGCGGTTGTCCGACGCAAACCGGAGATGATTCTTGAAAGTGAGCGCGGTGCGACAGCGTTCGACCTCCTGCCGCTATTGTGGATACGGAGGCGGCTTGTCCGCTGGTATGCAATTCGTGACAGTACTCGTCGCTGAGCGCTTTGCACCAAGAATTGTATCCACCGCCTTGTCCGAATGATTTCCCAATCCATGACTGCCGGCCGCCAGCGGATCGTGTTGTTCAGCCACCCAGCCGAGCACACCACTGGGAGATACTTTGCGCGTGCCGTGCGGAACGGTGGGGAAGTCGACGTAGAGTACCGCATGGTGCTCCACGATGTGGCTGACCTGGGCTATGCGCCTGACTTGTTCTTCTTCGTTGATCCGTCACCCGGGCACTGGCCATTGGGTATCGAGCGCTTGAAATGTCCGACGGCCTGCTACTTGATCGATGTGCATCAGCATCTCGAGAGCAGGCTGATGGCTGCCCGTTTTTTCGATTTCGTGTTCATCGCGCAGAAGGACTACGTGGCCCAGTTCGCAAAAGCGGGGATCGCCGCATCGTGGTTGCCTTTGGCGGCGGACCCCAACGTTCATCGTGTGCCAGGGTTGCAGCGGCACCTGGACGTCGCTTTTGTTGGGAAACTCGGATTGCGGAATACACGAAGACACGACGTTCTTGCGGCCGCACTGCCGCTTTTTCGGACCAACGACTATCGGGCGACATACGCTCCGCAAGAGATGGGTCGAATCTACAGCCGCGCAAAGATCGTCTTCAATTGCAGCATAAACGGTGACCTGAACATGCGTGTGTTCGAGGGAATGGCGGCTGGGGCGTTGTTGGTGACGGATCGCATCGGGAACGGCCTCGAGGAAATGTTCCAGGAAGACATTCACTATGTCGGTTACTCGTCGACAGGGGAAGCAGTTGACAAGATACGGTATTATCTGCGGGACGACGCTGCGCGGTGTAGGCTCGCCGAGCGGGGCCAGCGGGAAGTCCTACAATTCCATTCCTATGCGCGACGTTGGGCCTCGGCGATTGATCGAATTTCGCGGGAGACTCGGCAGGGTTCCTGCCGTGCCGCGCTGCGGGATGCAACCGCGTCGGAAGTCACGAAGGCGTACATCGCGATGTTCGAACACTTGAGACAACCTGCCCAGATATTCGCGATGATGCGCGCGCGTGGCGTGAGCGGAGCGCTGCTGCGGGCGTGGGCACGGGCGGCCGCCCGCTGGCTAAACGGGAAGGTCCCTCTGACGTCCGGCGCCATCCGCAACCGACTTCGTTCCTTTTAGAGCAGGCAGTCGGTGAATTGCGCGCGGAAGCGTAGAGTGAATAGAAGCGAGGAAGGTAGTAGGTAAAAATGTACGGTCCAGTGCTGATAGCGGGCGAACGTTCAAGGAGTGGCGCCCACATCGTGCTGAGCATGGGCGCGGTGATGGTCACGCTGGGCCTGCTGACGGCGCTGCAGGAAGGGCTCATCGACGAGGTGCAGGCCTATATCGGGTTCGCGGTCACCATCGTCGGTTTCAATTTTTGGCAGACGCTAATGGCGTACGAGGAAGATGGGTGGCTGGTCGTTATCAATCCCGCGGTCGCGGCAACCCTGCTTGGCAGCCTTCTGACATTTGGTATCGGGAATCTCGTTTGGATCCTGCCGGACGATATCTTTCGCCTGGTTCCTGGAGCAATAGACATCGATTACTGGACGAACTATTACCTGACGCTATGGGCGCTCGCTTCCGTAGGACTCTGGATCGGCTATCGGTCTCGAGTGGCCGGAAACGTGACAGCGAGTGTTCGAGGATCGCGTGTCCTTCGTCGCTGGCTGAGACAGACCGGGTCATTGCGTATGAGTGTCGCTTTGATGTTTGTTGTCCTGAGTCTATTGTGTCGGCTCTTGCTCATCGCACTCGGTAGTTACGGATACGGGAGTGGCGAAGCAGAGTTGGAAGCCTCGTACGCTTATCTGCAAGTACTTGTGATGGGGGCGGACGCCGGGAAGCTCGCTCTTGTGGCCATCGCGCTGGATTATTTCTCGAAATCCGGAGACCGCACTGGCCGCTTGCTGCCGTTGGCGATGGTCGTTGCTTACGAGGTATTCTTCGGATTGCTCTCGGGATTCAAGAGCCAGGTCGTCATGCCCGTCCTGGTCGTTGGAATAGTCGCGCTGGTCGTTACTAGGCGCATTCCGCTGAGGCTCATTCTTGGGGCAGTGTGCATGCTGGTGTTTGCATTTTCACTAATCGAACCGTTTCGAGCGCTCCACACCGAATATGCAGCCCCTATACGCGACGTTACGGAGTTGGCCGATACCGTTCTTTCGGCACGCAGCGAAGTGGGCGCCTTTGAGGAAGATCGCTTCTCATTCGAAGCCGGACTTGCTGCATTTCTTGGGTCGCGCCTCGCCACCGGAACCTTTGCTGCGGGCCTGAGGTATGCCGCGGAGAACCCAACACTTCCGGACGACGCACCTCGTTTCCTGCGCGATATCTTTCTTGGACCGATCTTCGCCATCGTACCCCGGGCCATCTGGCCGGAAAAGCCGCAGGCCGGCCATGGCGTATGGTACGGGCGAGAGGTGCTGGGGTTCGGCGAGTTCTCGAGAACGTCCGTAGGTATGTCCCCAATAACGTACCTGAATTTCGCGGGCGGAGCGCTCGCCGTCTTCGGCGGGTTCATGGTTTACGGTTGCGTTCAACGCGCGCTGTTCCACGGATTCATTTCGTTCGGCATCGGCGGGATGGTGGTCTTCCTCGGGCTGTGGGAAGTCATTCGCGGCGCGGACAGCATCTATTACACATTCGTCATCGGCCTGTTACGGCTGATTCCCATCCTGATCGTCGCGCAATACCTGCTCTACCGGCCGAGACGTTTGCAGCGCCCCGGACACACCCCTTGATAAGGCAGCCCAAGCTTGTTTGCCCCGATGACCGCGGCGAACTGGAATCGGCCGCTGGCTCGGGTTGGGTATGCCGCTCGTGCGGCACGCGCTATCCGGAAGAGGACGGCGTGATCCGGTTCTTGCCGCAATACGATCCTTTCTACGAAGGTACTCATCTCAACCAGATACGCTTTGCTCCCAAAGGCGAATGGCCTTGGCAATTGGCCGCGCTCTGGTTGGTTTCCAGTGGATATCTGTGGACCGTTCGCCGGCATGTTCCAAAGGGCAGCGTGGTCGTAGAGCTTGGATGCGGGGGAGGCGTTCGCTATTTCGGGAAACGATATCGGATGGTGGGATGCGACGTTTCAGTTGCGTCGCTCAGCAAATTGCGCAGCGTCTATGCCGTTCGACTTCACGCCGACGCCATGATCGGCATACCCATCGCCGATTCCTCGGTCGACGCCGTGGTGAGCTCGTACTTCTGGGAGCACATTCCGCCGCAATCGAAATCGAGAATACTCGGCGAATGCCGCAGGATCCTGAAGCCCGGAGGCAAGCTGGTCTTTCTATTCGACGTGGAAACGCAGAATCCGTTGATAAGCCGTTTCCGGAAGAAAGATCCCGCGTTGTATGAAAGGGAATTTCTGGAACTGGACGGCCACGTGGGTTACGAGACACCGGCGAAGAACGTGGAACAATTCGAGCGCGCCGGATTCGAAGTCGTGGAATGCAACGGCCTGGAGAAGACCTTTCTGCAGAGCCCGTCCACCTACCAGAAGCTCGCCAGCTATGGCGGAGCGGGCGGACGGCTATTGGCCCGCGTACATGGTTTGATCACGGGCCGATTGTTCTACCCGTATACCCTGCTCGTTCGCGCGACCGATGCGCTGTTCGGCCCCTGGCTTCCCGCCGCATGGGCCCGGGTCAACCTGGTGGTCTGCAGCAGCAAAGACGCGTAGTTTCGGGTGATGCGAGGCAAGTCGTCTAGATGAGGATTCTGTATGTCGGAACGCTCGACCCGGACGGGACATGCTATTCGCGCTGGTGCGCGCTGCGGGAACTCGAGCCCGAGGTCCACGGATTCGACAGCCGGCAACATCTGCTCTATTCGACGCTCGGAAGCGTACGGCGCCGGCTGGCGACGCACGCCCATGTAGGCCCGGTCCTGCGAAGGGGCAACGAAGCGCTCAAGTCGGCCTGCCTAGCGTTGAAGCCGGACCTGGTTTGGATCGAGAAGGGAGAATGGATATGGTCTTCCACCCTTCGATTCCTGCGCGAACAAGGCTGTTTCCTGGTGCATTACGTCACGGATGCTCTGAATCACGGGCATTGGAAGGCACGACTGCAGTGCAGGCTGCTGCGCACCACCATCCCGGATTACGACGTGTTCATCACCACGAACGACCGCGACTACGCACAACTGGCCGCAATGGACCACCCCACGGCCATCTTCACCGACCTCGGCTACGATCATCGCCGGTTCGAGCCCACTCCGCTGCCGGCTGAGCTGGTTGGGAAGTGGAACAACCCGGTAGTGTTCGTCGGTCACTACGAGCCGCATACGGAGGCGGGACTGCTCGCGCTGATCGACTCGGGTCTGCCGTTGAAAGTCTTCGGCCCACCACCCTGGGGCACATCGAAGATCCAAGCCCGGTTGCGCGACCACGTATTCCCGCGGCTGAGCAGCGAAGACTACGTTCACGCGCTCAAGGGCGCGAAGATCGGCCTTTGCTTCGTGTCGGCCCTCAACTACAACCAGACCGCTGCGCGAAGCTTCGAGATTCCCGGCTGCGGGACCTTTCTGCTCGCGGTGCGTACGCCTCAGCACCTGACATACTTCAAGGAGGGGGTGGAGGCCGGGTTCTTCGGCGATCACCGTGAGCTCGTGGACAAGACGCGCTATTACCTCAAGCACGAGGCGGAGCGCGAGGCGATTGCCCGGAGGGGGCACGAACGGTGCATCTCCTCGGGCTATTCCTGGGACGGCCTGATGAAGCGGGACTGGCCCAAGGTGAAGCAGCTCTACTCCGAGCGGCGCCGCTCTTGAGGCCGGAAGACATGCCGGCGCGACTGCGCTATTTCGTTACGGGAGGGGCGGGATTCCTCGGCAGCAACCTGGCGGACGCCCTGCTCGCGCAGGGCCATGAAGTGGTCGCGTACGACAATTTTTCGACCGGTCAGAGGGAGTTCCTGGAGTGCGCATCCCGCTACGACGCCTTCCGGCTCGTCGAAGGCGACGTCCTGGACGTCCAGAGGCTCGGGGCAGCAATGAAAGGCTGCGTCTTCGTCTTTCACCTCGCCGCCAACGCCGACATCCGTTTCGGATTGGAGCATCCGAGGCGGGACCTGGAACAGAACACGATCGCGACCTTTAACGTGCTCGAGGCCATGCGCGAAAACGGCATTCACGGAATCGCGTTCTCGTCGAGCGCCGCAGCGCTCGGGGAGCCCCAGGTCGTCCCGACGCCCGAGGAATGCCCGCTCCCCATCCAGACTTCGCTCTACGGAGCGTCGAAGATGGCCTGCGAAGGCATGATCTCGTCCTATTGCGAGGGCTTCGGGTTCGAGGGCTACATCTTCCGCTTCGTTTCGCTGCTGGGCGAACGCTATCCCCACGGCCACGTGTTCGACTTCGTCCGGGAATTGCGTCGGGACCCCACGCGGCTGCGCATCCTCGGGGACGGGCGTCAGCGCAAGTCCTACCTGCACGCGCAGGATTGCATCGAGGCCATGCTGCACGTCATTCGCCTGGGCACTGCCCGGGAGGCGCAACACGGCGTGCAGGTGTACCACCTGGGTTGTCCGGAATACGTCGAGGTGAACGATTCTGCGCGCTGGATCTGCGAGCGGCTCGGGGTGGACCCGAAGTTCGACTATTCCGGGGGGCAACGCGGCTGGGTGGGGGACAATCCCTTCGTCTACCTGGACGTCTCCAAGATCCTTGCGACGGGCTGGAAGCCGCGCTACACGATCAACCAGTCGATACTCTGCACGGTGGACTGGCTCGTCGCCAACCCCTGGTTGCTGGAACGACGTTGAACCAGCTTGTCGTTCTCGCAGGCGGCCTGGGGACGCGCCTTGCACAAACGCTGGGCGACAAGCCCAAACCATTGGCGCTCGTGGCGGGCATGCCGGTCCTCGAGCACCAGTTGGAACTCGGGGGCAGGCACGGCTTCACCGATGTCCGGCTGCTGATCCACCATCGGGCCGATGCGATCAGGGAGTATTTCCGCGACGGGCGGCGCTGGGGCGTCTCGGTCAGCTACCACGTGGAACGGGAACCTCTCGGGACAGCCGGGGCGGTGCTCGACGCGCTTCCGGGACTTGCGGAGCGGTTCATCGTCCTCTATGGCGATACCTTGCTCGATGTCGACCTCGACCGGTTCTGGCGCCGGCACATCGAGGCGGGCGCCGATGCGAGCCTGTTTGTCCACCCGAATGATCATCCGCACGACTCCGATCTCGTCGAAATCGACGAGGCGGGAGCGATTCGCGCCTTCCATTCGCATCCCCGGTCCGAGGGCCGATATCTGCGGAACCTGGTCAACGCGGGACTCTACGTCGTCGAAAAGAGAGCCCTGGCGCGCTGGTCGCCCCCCTCGAAGAAGCAGGATTTCGCGCACGATTTGTTTCCGCGCATGCTGGCGGAAGGCGCTCGCCTGTACGGATATCGAAGCCGCGAGTACATCAAGGACATGGGTACGCCCGAACGCTTGGCCCGCGTCGAGGCAGATTGCCGGTCGGGCCTGGTTGAAAGGCTCGCGCTGCGCAATCCCTGCACGGCGGTGTTCCTCGACCGGGACGGAACACTCAATGTCGACGTCGGACACGTGCGGTCGGTGGACCAGCTTGCGCTCATCGAAGGCGCCGGGCCGGCAGTGCGCAGGCTCAATCGCGAGGGGCTGCTCGCCGTGGTGGTAACGAACCAGCCGGTCGTTGCACGCGGGGACTGTACCGACGCGGAGCTGCGCCGCATACATGACAAGCTGGAAACGCTGCTGGGCATGCAGGGCGCGTACCTGGACGGCCTTTACTATTGTCCACACCACCCCGACCGCGGATTTCCCGGCGAGCGCGCCGAGTTGAAAGTGTCCTGCAAGTGCCGTAAACCGGGCACAGCGCTGATAGAGAAGGCCGCAGCCGATCTCGGCATCCGGCTGGATGGGTCGTGGATGATCGGTGACCGGACCGCCGACATCAAGGCGGCGCAGGATGCGGGACTTCGCGCTGTGCTGGTGCGCTCCGGTCAGGCCGGCCAGGACCGGAAGTGGCCTGTGCGGCCCGACTATGAGTTCTTCGATCTGGCGGAGGCGGTGGACTTCATCATCGGCCGGTATTCCTCGATGCTCGAGCGCGCAAGAGCCCTGCTTCCGCCGTACGATCGGGGCAGTCTCGTCGCCATAGGGGGACTCGGTCGATCCGGGAAGAGCACTTGGGCCTCGGTTTTCCGCGACGTGCTCGCCGAGCGCGGCCAGCGGGCGATCGTGATCGCCCTCGATTCGTGGCTCAAATCCGCCCGCGATCGCGATCCGGGCCACGTGCTTGGCCGGTTCGACGTCGATGCGATCGAGCAGACGGTGGAGTGCCTTGCGGGGAGATCGGGCGACGTCGACCTGGGCCTAGCGCGCTACGATCGCCTTTCCCGCGAGCGCTGCGAGGGCGAGGACGTCGTGACCGTCCGCCCCGGGGATATCGTTCTGTTCGAAGGCGTGCCCGCGTTGATGATCGAGCCGCTGAGGCGCGCCGCCGCCGGCAGATTCTACGTGGAGTGCTCCGAGCCCATGCGCAGGGCGCGCTTTCGACGGGAATACCGATTGCGGGGAGCGCGCGACGAGGAAATCGAAGCGCTCTACCAGGAGCGCGAGGTCGACGAGCATCCGTTCATCAAGGCCTCGGCCGGGCATGCCGACGCCGTGATAGGGGAGTAGGAAGCCATGATCATCAGCCGGACGCCCATGCGCATGAGCTTCGTCGGCGGCGGAAGCGACCTGCCGTCGTATTACCGTGAATTCGGCGGCGCCGTCGTCTCCACGGCGATCGACAAGTACATGTACATCACGGTCAACCACAAGTTCGACTCCGGAATCCGCGCGAGCTACTCGCGCACTGAGGAGGTGGAAACCGCCCACCAGATCAAGCATCCGCTGATCCGCGCCTGCCTGAAGCAGGTCGGCATAGAAGGCGGGGTCGAGATGGCATCGATGGCGGACATTCCATCGAGCGGAACCGGGCTCGGCTCCTCCAGCTCCTTCGCCGTGGGCCTGCTTCACGCGCTCTATTGCCTGACGCAGAAGTACGTCTCCGCCGAACAGCTCGCCAGGGAAAGCTGCCATATCGAGATAGACGTCTGCGGCGATCCGATCGGAAAGCAGGACCAGTACGCGGCCGCCTACGGCGGATTCAACTACATCCGCTTCCATCAGGACGATTCCGTTTCGGTGGACCCCATCATCTGCGCGAAGGACACCTATCAGCGCCTGAAGGATCATGTGCTGGTCTTCTACACGGGCCGCAGCCGCAGCGCCTCCGACCTGCTGACGGAGCAATCCAGGAAGGCAGCAGTGGAGAAGCACGCTCAGCAGACCCTGGCCAGGATGGTCGCGCTCGCCGCCGACCTCAAGGTGGAGCTGGAGAGGAACAATCTCGATGCATTCGGGGAGATCCTGCACGAGAACTGGATGTTGAAGCGCGGCCTGGTGGAGGGCATCAGCGACGGCGAAATCGACGAGTGGTACGACAAAGCCCGGGCAGCGGGCGCCAAGGCCGGCAAGCTGCTCGGCGCCGGCAGGGGAGGCTTCATGATGTTCTTCGCCCCTCCGGAACGGCACGCGTCCATTGCGCATGTCCTGCCCGGGTTGCGCCGGATGTCGTTCGGATTCGACGCCAATGGCAGCCAAATCATATTCTACCGGCCCTGATTTCCGGTCCAAAGGAGCAGCGTTCATGGACTTCTCCATTACGGGCTATTTCAAGCAGCTTCGCCGGATACTCGGCAAGCTCGATATCGAAGCCGTCGAGCAGGCGATACTGTTGATCAAGGAGGCCTGGGAGCGGAAGCGGAAGATTATCATCTGCGGAAACGGCGGGAGTGCGCTCACGGCATCGCACTACGTCCACGATTGGAACAAGATGGTCTACCTGGCCACCGGAAAGCCGTTTCGCGGCCACTGCCTTTCGGACAACGTGGGCCTGCTCACTGCCTACAGCAACGACGTCTCGTACGAGGACGTCTACAGTGAGCAATTGAAGAACCTGATGGACGAGGGCGACCTGGTGATCGCCATCAGCGGCAGCGGGAACTCCGAGAACGTGGTTCGGGCACTCGAATGGGCCAACGCCAACCGCGGCGTGACGCTTGCGGTTTGCGGATACGATGGCGGCAGGATCAGGAAGCTCGCGCGGCACTCGGTCTGGGTTCCGTCGTTCGACATGCAGATCTGCGAAGATCTTCACTTCGTGTTCGGGCACCTGGTGATGAAGGCGCTCTGCGGGGCCCAGATCCGGGACTGATCCGGCGCCTTTATCTGCTTTCCGGAAAATTAGGCGGCACGCCGTGCCGCCGGTCTCGAATCGCATGCGTGTAATCCACGTCGTACCGGCGATCGCCGAGGAAGCGAGCGGTCCCTCCTATTCCGTAGTGCGTCTGTGCCAGTCGCTGATCGAAGCCGGCGAGGACCTGACGCTCGCTACGCTTGACTGGTCCCCGCTTTCGTCGAGGCCTGCGTTCGTGAAGGCATTCCCGCTTGGGATCGGACCCAGGCGACTCGGACGTTCGCCGGAAATGTCCCGATGGCTGATGCGTGAGACAGCCACCGGAAGGGTCGACGTGGTTCACAGTCACGGCATGTGGCAGATGAATGCCATCTATCCGGCGCGGGCGGTAAGGGGCCGCAAGACAAGGCTCGTTGTCTCGCCGCGCGGCGCGTTTTCGCGTTGGGCGATGAATCACGGTTCCGGACTGAAGAGGATCTTCTGGCCGCTGCTGCAGCGTCCCGCCTTGATGCAGGCAGCGTGTTTTCATGCGACGGCCGAGGCGGAATACGAGGAAATCCGGCGGCTGGGATTCAGGCAACCCGTGGCGATCGTGCCCAATGGGATCGACATTCCGGAATTGACCCGGAAGGAGGTTCGCAGCTTCAAGACGCTGCTGTTCCTGGGTCGCATCGACCCGGTAAAGGGGATCGATGTCATGCTCAATGCCTGGGCGAAGGTCATGGATCGGTTTACCGATTGGCGGCTGCTGATCGTGGGCTCGGATGCGAGTTACGGCAAGCAACGCGGATACCTCGACCAGATGAAAACTCTCGCGGCGCGACTGAATCTCGAGCGAGTGGAATTTGCCGAGCCCTTGTACGGGGAGTCCAAGTGGGCGGCCTATCGGCAGGCCGAATTGTTCGTGTTGCCCACGCGCTCGGAGAATTTCGGCATCACTGTCGCCGAGGCGCTGGCTGCGGGCACGCCCGCTATCGTCACGAAGGGCGCTCCGTGGCAGGGCTTGTCTACGCGCGGCGCAGGTTGGTGGATCGATTTCGGCGTCGATGCACTGGCTGAGTGCTTCGGAGAAGCCATGGCGGAAACTCCGGACCGACTGGCGTCGCGCGGGGCCAATGGCCGCGATTGGATGATTCGCGAATTCTCCTGGCACGGCATTGGAATAAAGATGGATCGGACCTACAAGTGGCTGGTCGAGGGCGGACAGCGCCCCTCATGGGTCAATACGAATTGAAGATCCGAAGGTCAAGCCGGTGAGTTGGCGTACCGTCCGGCCGGTACTCGCGTTGCGGAACGTCGGTCGTACACTGGGGTTGAATCGTCTGGTGGGAATCTGGTTCGCCAGGGGTGCTTACGAGGACCGATTCCAGGCGGCGATGCTCGCTGCGATCCGCCCGGGCGACGTCGTGTGGGACGTGGGTGCCAACGTTGGGCTATATGCGAGGAAGTTCTCCGACATCGCGGGTCCTTCGGGAAAGGTCTTCGCATACGAGCCGAGCCCCGCCAACTTGCAGCGTCTCAATGAAGCCGTTGCATCGCGCGCGAACGTGATCGTGGTGCCATTCGCGCTGGGCGCGCGCGATGGCGTTGCCGCATTCGAGCAAGGCAAGGACCCGCTCGGCGCAACGAGTCGGATCGTCGACGATATGCAGGGAGATCCCGAAGAACGCTTCGAAATCCGCCTGGCGAGCGGCGACCAGCTCGTCTCATCGGGCGTGGTTGCCATCCCGAACGTGATCAAGATCGATACCGAGGGTTTTGAGTTGGACGTCCTGCTTGGCCTGCCCAGGACCCTGCGGGAAAAGTACCTCAGGGTGCTTTGCATCGAGGTCCACTTCGGCCTGCTCGAAGCGAGGGGACTTTCCGATGCGCCGTCGGACATCGAAAGGGTGCTCGTCTCCGCGGGCTTCCGCGTCGACTGGCCGGACGCCTCGCACATCGTCGCCACTCGAGCCCGCTGATGCGTCGCCTGACCCTGGAAGGCACGGACATCAGCGTATCCCGTCTTTCCTTTGGGACGGCGAGCCTGCACCACATTTCTACCAGCCGGCGGCGCCAGGACCTGCTTGCAGCGGCCTTCGATAACGGGTTCTCCCATTTCGATACGGCCCCGTACTACGGCTTCGGCATCGCCGAGGACGAATTGGGCAGATTTCTGAAGGGTAGAGGCGGCCGCGTGACCGTGGCGACGAAGGTCGGACTCTATTCGCCCGGGGGATCGCACGGCAACATGATTTCCGTCTGGGCGAGGAAACTTGCCGGAAAAGTGCTGCCCTCGCTTTCACGGCCGGTGGCGAACTGGTCCATCGCGCGCGCTGCGGAGAGTCTGGAAATCAGCCTGCGCAGGCTTCGAATCGATCATGTCGACTTGTTGCTGTTGCATGAGCCCGAAGCGAGCGCGGTGCAGTCGGAGGCGTTCCTGGAATGGCTCAGGGAGCAGAAGGGCAAGGGGCGGGTCGGCGCCTGGGGACTGGCGGGTGAAGCCGATCGCATCGAATCCTGGCTGAGCATCGATCACCCGCTTGCAATGGTGCTGCAGGTGCGGGACAGCCTGGAGCGGAGGGAAGCCGATCTGGTGAGGAAACGAAGACGCGAACCTCAGATAACCTATGGATACCTTTCCTCTCTCGCCTCGTCGCTCCAGGGACGGGACGCGATGGGGACGCTCGAGAAGGCCCTGCGGAGGAAGACTGCGGGCTCGATTCTCGTATCGACGCGGAAGATCGAACGCATAGGCGAGCTCGCCGCAGTCGCGGCGAGAGACGATGGCGACGCTGATTGACTTGGATGCGCTGGATCAGCCGGAAACGAGCGCGAGCTGCGACGTCTGCGTAATCGGGGCCGGAGCGGCGGGGCTCTATCTGGTTCACCGGCTCGCCGGCGCCGGTCTGACGGTCGTGGCGCTGGAGGCCGGCGGGAAGACGTGCGAATCCGGTGCGGCCATCGGCATCGAGCCCCTGTTCACCGGGAGCGAATACGGCGGGGCCCTGGAGGGTAGAGCGTTCGGCTGGGGCGGAACGACATCGAAGTGGGGAGGTTTGCTTGTTCCCCATTCAGAGTGCGACCTTCGCGACGATTCCGACCCTGCGTCCGCCACCTGGAAGCACATCGTTCAAACAGTCAAAGAGCGGAGCAATGCAGTCCTGTCCACGCTCGGACTGCACGGAGAGGCGGATTTCTTCTCCCTCCCCCGGGCCGTGCGCGGGGAACATGCCGACTTGTTGCATGTCCGCGGACTGGAGCCGGTTGCAGCCAAGGCGCTGCCGTTCCGGCGACGCAATCTGATCTATCTCGCATCGCGAGGCGTTAATCAAGACGCGACCGTGTACCTCAATGCGGTCGCAGCCGAATGGTTCGTCGAGCCGGGCGCAAACGGCATGGGAGCGCTTAGGCGCGTCGGCGCGACTTCACGGGGCGGGAAGCAACTGCGCGTAACGGCGAAGCGCTTCGTCATCGCCGCCGGCGCAATCGAGTCGGCCCGCGTTTTGCTGGAGATGGACCGGGCCACCGGAGAACGGATGTTTCCGCGCTCCGCAGGCATCGGTGACTTTCTGTCCGATCACCTTTCCTGCACGATCGCCGAAGTGCATGCCGAGGACCGCTGGAAGGCCGCCGCGCTGTTCGGGCCGGTGTTTTCCAGGGGGTGCATGCGGAGCTTCAGGTTCATCGAATCCTCGACCGGCCGCTCGGCGCCCCGGGACTTCGCGCATTTCATCTTCGATATCGACAATGCGGGGTTCCGCCTGGCCAGGGACGTCCTGCATGCTCTGCAGTCGGGTGCCTTGCCCGATGTCCGTGTCACCGACGTCATCGATGGGATAGGCGGACTGTCGCAGATCGCTTACGGCCGCTACGTCAAGTCGATCCTGTTCATTCCCAGGGGTACGCCGGCCCACTTTCAGGTGGACATCGAGCAGGTTCCCGATGCGGCGAATCGGGTGCATCTTGGAGAAGAGATCGACCGGTATGGCAGGCCGGTGGCCGTGGTGCACTGGCGCGTCAGCGAGCGGGACCGGGAAAACATCCGGCTCGCCTCGCAGCGGCTCGTGGCGAAGTGGCCGGACCATGCGCACGGATTTCCTCGACTGGTACCGATCGACATCGGCGAGGCGCAGTTCAAGCCCCACGATGCCTATCATCCCGTCGGGACCTGCAGAATGGGTACCGGCGAAGGTGCAGTGGCCGACCACCAGCTTCGGGTCGGGGGAACCGAGAACCTCTACCTGTTGAGCACGGGGCTTTTCCCAACTGTAGGCACGGCGAACCCGACCTTCAGCATGCTTTGCCTGGGGGATGCGTTGGCGGACAGGCTGGCGAATCTCCACGCCGATGCGTAGACTGGCACGTAGCTTCGATTCACGCAGATGCCGCGGGACCGCAGCGCCCTGGTAAGTTCATCGCCCGCTCCCCTCGAAGTCGGAAAACAAGCGCAACCCCAGGTCAATCGACAATGTGCGGTATTGCCGGAATCTTCGCCTACAGCGGTTCAATTCAAGCTGTCGACCCCGACGAGTTGATGCGGATTCGCGAGGCGATGGCGCGGCGCGGACCCGACGGCGCCGGACTCTGGATTTCGCCGGACAACCGGATCGGGCTTGCGCACCGGCGCCTGGCGATCATCAACCTGAGCGAAACCGGCGCTCAACCCATGGCCACCGGCGACGGATCGATCCGCGTAACGTTCAACGGCGAGATCTACAACTACCGGGAACTGCGCAGGGAGCTCGAACGTAAGGGGTATGCCTTCCGGACAGCGAGCGACACCGAGGTATTGCTTCACCTCTACGCCGACCGGGGCGCCGAAATGGTCCATGCGCTGCGCGGCATGTTCGCGTTCGCTCTGTGGGACGAGCGCAGGAAGGTCTTGTTCCTCGCCCGCGACCCGTTCGGGATCAAGCCGCTGTATTACGCCGACGACGGCGCCGTGTTCAGATTCGCATCCCAGGTGAAGGCGCTCGCGGCGGGCGGCGCGGTGAACCTGCTGCCGGACCCGGCGGCGCAAGTGGGGTTCTCCCTCTGGGGCCACGTTCCCGAGCCCTTCACGATCTACCGCGGCATCCAGGCATTGCCCGCGGGTAACACGATGTGGCTCGACCAGGCGGGGCGCCGGGAGCTGAAACCTTTCGTGTCGATCCCCGACATATTGAGAGACGGGGAATCCAGGCGGCAGGCGGAAGAGGGCAGCGGGATCAGGCCGAGACTGCGCGAATGCATGCTCGACAGCGTGCGGCATCACCTGGTGGCCGACGTGCCGGTGGGAATCTTCCTGTCGTCGGGAAAGGACTCCACGACCCTGACCGCGCTCGCCGCGGAGCTCGAGAACGACATTCACACCGTCACGCTCGGATTCGAGGAATTCCGTGGCACCGCGAGCGACGAGACGCCCCTCGCAGAGCTAATGGCCCGGGAGCGCGGAACCCGGCATCACACGATCTGGATCAGCCGGGCCGATTTCGAATCGGAAACCGAATCCTTCCTGGCGGCAATGGATCAGCCGAGCATCGACGGGATCAACAGCTATTTCGTCTCCAGGGCCGCCACCGCGGCAGGCTTGAAGGTCGTGTTGTCCGGACTGGGCGGGGATGAAATGTTCGGCGGCTATTCGTCATTCAGTCAGATCCCCCAGCTCGTCACCGCCGCGTCGCCGCTCTCGGGCATCGGCTGGCTCGCCCGCGGCATACGGCGCATCACCGCTCCATTGTTTGGCCAGTTCACGTCTCCAAAGTACGCCGGGGTGCTGGAATACGGCGGCAGTTTCGAGGACGCCTACCTCCTGCGCAGGAGCCTGTTCATGCCCTGGGAGCTTCAGGGAATGGTCGACCCGGAGATCGCAAAGGAGGGCCTGGAGAGGCTTCAGACGATTCCGCGCCTCAAGGATACTGCAGGGAGGCTTGACGACCCGTATCTGAAGGTCTCGGCGCTCGAAATGTGCTGGTACATGCGCAACCAGTTGCTGCGGGACATGGACTGGGCGAGCATGGCGCATTCGCTGGAAGTGCGCGTCCCCTTCATCGACATAGCGCTGCTGCGGTCGCTCGCACCCATGCTGGCTACGTCCCGGCGCCCGACGAAGGCCGACTTGGTGGCGTTGCCGGCGAGGCCATTGCCCGATCAGATCGTGCGACGGCCGAAGACCGGGTTCTCCGTGCCGTTGCGCGACTGGCTCTACAAGCGCGACGAAAGCAATCGCGAGCGGGGATTGCGCGGCTGGGCGCGCCGGGTCGTGGCGGAATGGCCCGTCGAATCCTACGGAGAACGCCCGCCTTCGGCGCAGCCCTTCGCTACCGGCGAGCGACTCGGCACGAAGTCGACCGCGCAGCGAAGAAGCGTGATCCTGTTCGCCAGCGAAGTGCTGTCGTTCGGCGGCATCCAGACGTACATGAGACGAATCATGGAAGTGATGTCGGGCCTGCAAGGGGCCGGAATCGCCGAATGCTACTGCATTTCGCTCAACGACCCTACGCCCTCGGGCGGACATCTTGAAAATGCATACGGCCGGCTGCCGTTCGTCGGCGCTGGCCGCAGCAAGATTCGGTACCTCATCCATGCTTATTCGATGTGCCGGTCCCCCATGACCCTGGTGGTCGGTCACGTGAGCCTTTCGCCCGTAGCCTGGTGGCTGCGCACCATCGGGCGCGTCTCCTCCTATGTAGTGATACTGCACGGCATCGAGGCCTGGAGCAGCCGGCCATGGCTGGAGCGCAGTGCGCTGGCGGCGGCGGACCGCATCGTTACCACGACGAAATTTACCGCGGCGATTTGCTCGCAGGCGAACGGGATCGGTCTGTGGAAATTCCTCGTCCTGCCCTTGTGCGTCGAGGACAAGGGCGTCGCGCCCGCGGAGAATTTCCGGCTCGACGGCGAATTCCGGATCCTCTCGGTCGGCCGGCAGGACAGGAGCGAGCGATACAAGGGTTACGAGACCCTGATAGAGGCCGCCGGCCGCCTGGGGCTGGAGCACGCAGGGGTGCGGCTCCACCTCGTCGGGGACGGCAATGATCACGATGAAATCGCAAGACTGGTTCGCAAGCATGGACTGGATCATGTCGTGAAGCTGTGGTCCTTTCTGGACGAGGCCCAATTGGAGGCTGCGTACGCGACCTGCGACGTGTTCGCGCTGCCCAGCATGAAGGAAGGATTCGGCATCGTGTTCCTGGAGGCGATGCGGCACGGAAAGCCCTGCATCGGGGGCAATCACGGCGGTACGCCCGAAGTGATCGTTCGCGACAAGACCGGCGTGCTCGTCGAGTACGGCGATACCGAGGGTTTGTATTCGGCCCTGCTCCGGCTCCTTCTGGACCCGGAGCGCCGAGTTCGAATGGGAGAGGCCGGGCGCGAGCGGTTGAACCAGAGGTTTACGTTCAACATGTTCCGCAGCAACCATGCGCGGCTCATGCTGGGCAATTGAAGGCGCGGGCAATGGCTGATAAGGCGCCTGTCGCGGTCGTCATGATTTCGCTCAACGAGGCGGCGAATATGGAGGCCGTGCTCGCGAACGTCGTTCCCTGGGCTCAGGAAGTGTTTCTCGTGGACAGCTACAGCGAGGACGCCACGGTCGACATCGCGCTCAAGCACGGCGTGCACGTCGTTCAGCGTCGCTTCACGGACTTCGGCGATCAATGGAACTTCGCCGTGAAGGCGCTTCCGATACGGGCGCCATGGACGATGAAGCTCGACCCCGATGAGCGCATTACGGACGACCTGAAACGGGGCATCGAAACCGCCATACGCGATGACGACGCGGACGGGCTGATGATACTCAGGAGGTTGTGGTTCCTCGGACGGCCGCTGCCGGTGCGTCAGGAACTGCTCCGCATCTGGAGAACGGGCGCCTGCCGTTTCTCGGATGTCCTGGTCAACGAGCAACCCCTGGTTCCGGGGCAAATGCGCTTTGTCCAGGGCGAGCTGGAGCACTACGATAGCCCGGATCTGCATCACTGGTTCGAGAAGCAGAACCGATACACGACCGCCGAGGCGATATCCTCGTACCGTGGCCTGGCGCTCGGCGCCGAGGCGCGCGTTTTCGGAAGCCCCATGGAACGCCGGGTGTGGCTCAAACGAAACTTCCACAGATTGCCGTTTTGCTTTGCCGGTCTCTACCTCTATCATTACCTCGTCCTAGGCGCGTGGCGAGCCGGGCGCGCGGGTCATATCTGGGCGCGCCTGCGCGTCGAGGTATATCGGGCGTGGGCGTACAAGCTCCTTGAGATGCAGATGACAGGGCGCGAAACCGCGTTGCCGCCTCCTCGCACCGGCTCGCCCGATCCGCGCGTTCCACAGTACTGACGAGAATCGCCGGTACCGGGCCTTGCACATGTCGATCGAGAGCGGAGGCTGTTGACCCGGCATGTGTGGCATTGCAGGATTTTCCGGCGGCTTCTCCGCGGAACTGCTTCAGCGGATGAGCCGCGCCGTGGCACATCGCGGCCCTGACGACGCGGGCGTTCACTTCGATCCGGCCGCGGGCCTGGGCCTTGCGCACCGCAGGCTGTCCATCATCGAGTTATCGGCGCTCGGCCATCAGCCCATGTGGGACGTTTCGGGTTCGCTCGCGATCGTCTTCAACGGCGAAATCTACAACTACCGTGAATTGCGGAAGGACCTCGTCGCCGCGGGCCGCGCGTTCCGAAGCCACTCGGACACCGAGGTCCTGCTCAACCTGTACCTCCAGGACGGGGAGCGCATGATCGAGAAACTGAACGGGATCTTCGCGTTCGCCCTATGGGATTCCCGCGCGAAGCAGCTCTTTCTTGCGCGGGACGGCGTGGGCATCAAGCCGCTGTATTACGCCGAGACGCGCGACGGGTTCCTGTTTGCGAGCGAGATGAAGGCATTGCTGCAGGAGCCCTCCCTCGAGCGGCATCTGGATGCAGCCGCGCTCAACTGCTACCTGACGTTCTTGTGGTGCCCGGCACCTGCGACTGCGATTGCCGGGGTGAGGAAGCTGGAGCCGGGCTACAGCATGGTGGTTCGCGACGGCCGCGTGCTGCGCCGGCAGCGCTATTACGACCTGCCGAACGGGCGGGGCACCGTTCATCTGTCCGTGTCGGAGGCAGCCGGCAGGACTGTGGAAGTGGTCCGCGAGGCCGTCATTCGCCAGATGGTGGCCGACGTGCCGATCGGGGCATTCCTCTCGGGCGGGCTCGATTCGAGCGCGGTCGCGGCGTTTGCCAGGCGCCACACCGGGGAGCGGCGCCTGCAGTGCTTCACAATCGAAGTCGACGACAAGGCTGCGCGGGAGGAGGGCATGACCGAGGACCTTCCTTACGCAAGGAAGGTTGCGCGGCACCTGGACGTCGACCTGCACGTGGTGCGCGTGGGTCCCGAGATGGCGGACGAATTGCCGCGCATGCTCTATCACCTGGACGAACCCCAGGCGGACCCGGCGCCGCTCAACGTGCTGTTCATCAGCAGGCTCGCGCGCGAGCACGGCATCAAGGTGCTGCTGTCGGGCGGCGGCGGCGACGACGTCTTCTCCGGCTATCGGCGCCACTACGCGCTGCTCCAGGAGCGGTTCTGGGCCTGGCTTCCCCAGGGCATTCGCCGCGCGCTGGCAGGCGGGGCAAGTAGTCTGCCCGCCGGTTGGCCGCCCGGGCGGCGATTCAGGAAGGCGCTCCAGTATGCGGAATTGAACGGAGACGAGCGGCTGGCGAGCTACTTCTACTGGACACATCCCGCGCTGCTCGCGTCGCTGGCAGGCCCGGCATTGCGCGATTCGCTCGCGGGGTCGCCGCCGGCAGCCCCGCTTATCGCCTCGCTTGCGAGGCTGCACGCCGGAACGCCGCCGCTCGATCGCATGCTCTACCTGGAGGGAAAGCATTTCCTCGCCGATCACAATCTCAATTACACGGACAAGATGAGCATGGCGGTCGGCCTTGAGGTCAGAGTTCCCTTGCTCGACCCCGCCGTGATCGCGTTCGCCGCCTCCCTGCCGCAGGAATACCGGCAGCACGGCCGTATCGGCAAGTGGATCTTCAAGCGGGCGATGGAGCCCTATCTTCCCCGCGAGGCGATCTACAGGCCCAAGACCGGATTCGGTGTGCCGCTGCGGCGCTGGCTGCGGCACGAGCTGGCGCCGCTGGTGCAGGATGTCCTTTCGCCGGCGAGCCTGCGTAACCGCGGCCTGTTCGACCCGAAGGGGGTGGACGCGCTTATGAGCGCGGACCTGCAGGGCCGGGTCGACGGTACCTACACCCTGTTCGCAATGGTTTGCATCGAGTTGTGGTGCAGAATCTTCCTCGACGGAAGGGGACTCGCCATTGAATGACGACAAGCGTGCCGTGCGTGATTTCTGGGACCGGGCGTCGTGCGGCGAGGAACTGTATCTGGAGGGCCGCGGCGCGGAAGATTATCGGGCGCAGGCCGACGTTCGGTATCGGTTGGAACCGTTCATACCGGAGTTCGCGGAATTCGAACGGTGGAAGGGGAAATCCGTGCTGGAGATAGGCGTCGGGCTCGGCGCCGACCACCAGAGATTTGCCGAGGCCGGGGCATTGCTGACCGGCATGGATCTGAGTGAACGGGCGATCGGGCACACCCGCCGGCGATTTCGCGAATCCGGTTTGAATGCCAGCCTGAACATCGCGGATGCGGAAGCGCTGCCGTTCCCGGATGAAACGTTCGACTTGGTGTACTCGTGGGGGGTCCTGCACCATTCGCCGAATACGGAGCAAGCCGTTTCAGAGGTGTGGCGGGTCCTGCGTCCCGGGGGCACCGCAAAGGTAATGATCTACCACAAGCACAGCCTGGTTGGGTACATGCTCTGGATTCGATACGCCCTGCTGCGCTTCAGGCCGTTCACCTCTCTTGCAGGGATCTACTCGGAGTACCTGGAGAGCCCCGGGACAAAGGCCTATACCGTGAACGAGGCGAAACACCTCTTCAGCGCCTTTCGCAAAGTGGATATCGACACGGTGCTGACGCACGGCGACCTGCTTTCCTCGTCCGCCGGCCAGCGCCATCGCGGACTTGTGCTCACTGTGGCTAGAATCGCGTGGCCACGATGGCTGGTCCGCCGCTTGTTTCCTGAACTTGGGTTGTTCATGATGGTCGCGGCGGTAAAGTAGGTATTAATTCGAAAGGTGGGATTCCGATGGCGCATGAAAACCCGACGTGGGCGCATGTGGTCGAAGGATCCTCGAACCGCAGCTTCGGGCTGTCGATGGGCGTGGTATTTGTGGCAATTTCAACTTCAGAACTGAACTTCTACCCCAGGCGTCCCGCCCCAATGGACGTCGTTCTGAAGCGTGCTGCTTATGAGCATATGTATTGCCCATGCTTCGGAAATTGTCCGAAGCGTCGTGCATGACTTTGGCCTTCTGGACGCTGCCCGAAATGAATTCACATTTTGAGCGCGCGATCATGTGCGTGTCTGGTCTGATCGAGATCGCACGGGAGTTATACTTCCTATTCGCACGCTGCGCTTCAGGGGAGGTTCATGAATCGAGCTGGAAAGACTCTTGGCATCGACAGTTGCTTCAGAGTGGGTGTGGTCGGTTGTGGAGCGATCACCCGTCAAATGCACTTGCCAGTCCTCCTATCGCTCCCGACCGTCGAGGTTGTATGGCTGTGCGATCAGGACGACTCCAAGGCCTCAGTTCTCTCCAATGCATGCGGGGTCCGCGCTATCCCAATCCAGGACCTGTTGGCGGACGCTTTGCCGCCAGTTGACGGTCTCTTGTTGGCGATTCCTAACGGAGCGCGGCCCCGCTATTTCGACTTGTTCGCCGCCGGGCGGCAACGGCAATTTACGTGGAAAAGCCTTTTGCAAGGGCACTTGCGGAACACGATTGCCTAGCGGCACAACTTCAACCGTGGCAGATCGCAGTTGGGCATACATACAGGAGTAACGGGACTATCCGTCTGGTACAGTCCATCACACTGTCCCAGATTTTCGGAAGGGTTCAAGAGATTCGCTTTGAGTTCGGAGGGCTCGGCCGAGTCCTGACAGGTGGTGGATACTTGGGTAACAAGCAGCTTGCAGGCGGCGGACTAATGTATCAAATGGGCTCGCACTATATTGACGCGGTCCTGTTCATTACCCAGGCGCGGGACGTCTCGCTTCACGGCGGGTACGTCGAGGGGGAAGATGGACTCGATATTCATTCCGAGGCAAACCTCGCTCTGACTCTTGGGGATGGCCGAGTAGTCCCCTTTCGTGCGCTGGCGACTTCCCTACAGCGAACAAGGAACCGAATATCAATCACATATGATTGCGCCAATGTATCATTCTCGCCCGGGAATTTAGCCTCGCCCGTAGAGATAGCCGCAATTTCTGGTTCGCACGTCGGGCAGATAATCCCGACGTTGGCCCATAGTCCACTTACGGCGAATGCCACATTTGCGTTGCATTGGATGAGATCTCTAGATGCGGCACGGCGCCAAGATCCAAACGAAACGAGTGTAGACGCCTTTCGGGTCACCACGAAGGCGCTGGAACTTGTCTACTCGCTCGGGGCTCCCTCCATATGATCTCTCGACCAGAACACTCAAATTCTGGAGGATTGCCGCGGGTCGGCGTCATCGGTGCCAACGGGCAGGTTGGAACAGAGATCTGCCTTTTTCTGAAGTCTATGGGTGCTGTGGAACCTGTTGCGATCGCCCGATCTGCAGTAGGGACGGCTCTTCTTCGACGGTTGGGAGTGGAGTGCCGCCACGGTGATTTTAGTTCTGTCGAGCAAGGACGCTGCTTACTTGCCGACTGCAGCGCAGTCGTAGACCTTGCGTTGCCGTTTGGCGCCTCCCCCACCGAAACCAAGCGTATCATCTCGCGGCGGCTTGACGTGCTCTTTGGCAGTTTAGGCGAAATTCAGTGCTACATCTATGGCAGCACAATGTCAATTTACAAGCTTGATCCGTCGGAGCCATTTTACAGATGGTACGGTGCCACAAAGCGCTATGCAGAGAAACGGGCGGCCACCCTTGCGAGTCGTTCGGGGCGACGCGTCTATAATCTGCGACTAGGTCAGGTTCATGGCGAGATGCAATCGTGTAGCCTGAAACTCTTGGACGGACTCCACGATGGCGTCGTGGCGCGCGTCCCTGACATCCCGTCCTTTTCAGTATTCGTATACTCTCTTGCCGAAGCTGTCGCGAACATAATGGACGGCAAAGAGGAGCCCGGAACATATACGCTTACGTCAACTCCGGAATGGAGTTGGGAGGAGGTACTGCGCTGGTTCGCCACGATGAAGGGGGTATCGTGTGACGTGGTAACTGTCCCTGTTCACTCGGGTGAACCGGTTCTACAGGTGTGGGAAGCCTTGGTCTGTCTCGCGAGAGACTCAAAGGCTCGACTTGTAATGCACTACAAAGATCTCGCTTCCGCCGTGCTTTCGTCCGTGTCCCCAAGTCTCGAAGCACGGTTGCGATTGCGATATTCTGTTGCGCGTGCAAGAGCCGATATAGCTCTTATGAATGATCGATCGGTTTGGGAGCCTATTCACCAGGCGTTGCGCGTGCCCGGGCTGCGGCTTCGTTCGCTCAGTGACTCGAGGCACTCCATGGCGCCGCACGCCGCCCGTGTCCGGCAATTGCTCGAATCATTGGTGCCCAAGAACCATTGCGGTTGATCGATTCCTGTCCCAGGTAGAAACGGTGCTTCGAAGCATGCTCGGGGCTGGCCTACCTGAGACATGTGAGAAGCGGGTCACGTCAGTTTGGTAAGTGGCGCCCATCGAACATCGAGTAATACTTTGCCGAAGTGGCAGCCGGTCCCGCTGCGAATTCGTTTAGGAGTTACCTGCAAGGTGAGCGTCGTTCTTGGAATCAATGCCTATCACGCCGGAGCATCTGCCGCCCTTGTCGTGGATGGAAGGATTCGGATTGCTATTGCCGAGGAACGGCTCAACCGCGTAAAGTACTTTGGCGGTTTCCCATCCAATGCCATTCACGCGTGCCTGCGTTATTGCGGGCTGGAATTTTCTGATATTGACTACATTGCGCTAGGCAGAGATTCCGCTGCAAACCTCGAGAAGAAGATCGCGTACGTCATCAAACACCCGCTCCTGGTGAAGAATTTCGTCAAGATCAGGTCCACCGCAAATCGCGCGGCAAGTATTGGTGAGGCCATTGCAAGAGAGTGCAAGGCGGATCCGTCGAAGCTTCGCTTTAGGCAAGTAAATGTCGAACACCATTTGGCGCATACCGCGAGCGCCTATTTTGTTTCCGGATGGGACAAGGCTGCGGGACTGACGATCGATGGATCAGGGGATTTTGTCACTTGCATGTTTTCGGAGTGTCGGGGCCGCGAGATCCATCCTATTCACCGAATCTTCGTACCGGATTCGCTTGGTTCCTTTTATGGCATGATCTGTCAGTTCATCGGATATACCAAGTACGGCGATGAGGGAAAGGTAATGGGACTCGCGCCGCTTGGAGAAGATCGTTTCAAGGACGACATCGATAGCATGATTTCATTTGGAAGCGGGCGGATTACATTGAACCGGAAATTCTTTCGCCGCTTCGGGAGCGATCAAGGAATTTCCATAGCACCGGACGGTACGATGGTCACGCGACGCCACTTTACCGACGCGATGGTGTCCCGATTTGGTGAGCCGAGGAGCGCAGGGGGGGAGATCACACAACGGGACAAGGACCTCGCGTTTGGACTTCAGCGTCGTTTCGAAGAAATATACATGGGGCTTCTCAATCATCTCCATGAACTTTGCCCGGACGCCAGGGTCGCTTTGGCAGGCGGCTGCGCACTGAACAGCGTAGCGAATGGGAAGATCTTTGCTTTGACACCATTTACTGCCACTTCGATTCAACCTGCCGCAGGTGACGAGGGGTTGGCGCTTGGAGCGGCGCTTTACGTGAGTCATTCAGTATTGGGCGAAGGCGATAATGAGCCTCTTGGTGGCAGCTACCTGGGCTTGGAATACGACGAGGAGACAATCGAGGGCGAACTGAAGAGCAAGGGAGTGCCATATTTACGTATGTCGCCTGAGGATCTGCTCCAGCAAACGGCGCGGGAAATAGCGTCGGGGAAAATTCTGGGTTGGTTCCAGGGACGCAGCGAATGGGGTCCAAGGGCGCTTGGAAATCGCTCAATTCTCTGTCACCCCGGGTTGCCGGGGATGAAGGATATTCTCAATGCCAGAATAAAGCGAAGGGAATCATTTCGTCCGTTCGCACCAAGCGTCCTGGCTGAGCGCCAGGGGGAGATATTTGAGGAATGTCATCCGTCGCCACATATGCTGCACGTCTACAAGATTCGGCCCGCATGGCGCGAGAGGTTGTCGGCTGTAAATCACGTTGACAATACGGGCCGCCTTCAGTCCGTAGCGCGCAGCGATAATCCCCTGTATTACGATCTAATACGGGCTTTTGAAGGCCTTACCGGAATCCCGGTGGTGTTAAATACAAGTTTCAATGAAAATGAGCCGATTGTGGAGCGGCCCGTGGAAGCGATCGACTGCTTTCTCAGAACGAAAATGGACGTGCTCGTAATCGGTCCGTTCATTTGCCGCAAGGTGTCGAATTCCAATCACTGATCCGGCGGGAATGGCGCCGGAACGTGCCGTGTAACGTCGGACGCAAGCCCGTGGACGAAATCGTCTCAGAGTGGCAGCCACACTTGCGTGGCTATACGGTTGAATGGGCCGATGAGAATGGCTACATTCTTTCGCGCGGCTGCCGTTTGTTGAGCGCAGTATCGCTCGCCCGTGATTCGGGGTCTCCGATCCCTTTCACGGAGTTCCCGGCGGGAAACCTATGTCGGTTAGGCTCCCGCTTTAGATACACTCAACGAATCCTGCGGCTACTCTTCTACAACGTGCTTCGGCTGTCGGACAGTCGCTATTTGATGACCTTTGGCAAAGACGTTGCCACCCTTCAGCACGGTCGGTTGCAGCGAGTGGGTGGCCTTAGGCGCCGCGCCCGCTTTCTGCGAGGTGGCGTTGCAATCGACGGAGTTGGCGGTGCGTATTTCGGGGAGTACCTTTCCAACGATCAGCGTGGTCCAATCACGATCTATTACCTCCCACCACACGGGACGGCCGTAGAGGCTGTCTACAAATTCGGCTCTGGTGCCGTGCGGCATGTGCATGGCGTGTACCGGGATCCATTTGATGGATCCTTTTGGTGTACTACCGGGGATATCAAGAGCGAGTGCGCAATATGGCGCTCCACAGACGGATTTGCAACGGTGGAGGTGGTCGGACGCGGGGATGAGACTTGGCGAGCCGTGAGCCTCGTCTTCACCGAGACGGCAGTCTTGTACGGAATGGACGCGGAATACTGCCAAAACCACCTCTTCAGGCTGGACAAGCGGAGCGGCGTCCGAGAACGGCTCGGTGCCGTGGACGGGCCGGTCTACTATTCGACGACCCTGGGTGGCGATGCACTCTTTGGAGTTACAGCAGAAGGGTGTCCGAGCCAAGCGATCAACGCAGCGAGTTTGTGGCGCGTTGGCGGGTCCGGAGAGTGCATGAAGCTTGTTTCCATAAGAAAGGATTGGCTACCCAAGCAGTTCATGCCGGGTACCCTCCATTTCGTCCTTGGACCCGGGTTCTTGGGCGACGAGACCTACGTGTACTGGCATGGCCTTTCCGGAAGAGATGGCCACGTTCTAAAGGTTTTTCGTGATTCCTCGACTCCCAGTACGCTTGGGGCGCGGAGATGATCGCGGCCTGGGTGCAAAAGGACTGGTGGACAGGGGCTGCGACGCTTCTGTTATTGGCTGCAGCAGCAATCTATCTTCACTCTGTGACTTTCGACCCGTCGGCACCGGCCCTCGGAAACAACACGGTGTCGGTTCACGACAGCAGTGTGGCCGGGAGACCGGCAAGGGATAACCAGAGACCGATTGACGAGGTACTGGCCGACCTTCCAAGCCGAGAGCGCGGGCGGTATCCTATCGTATGGATAGGAAACTCGCACCAACATGCAATCAATGACATCAAACCTGGTGACGAGCTCTCGAGCGTCGTTTTGCACAAGCTGTTGAACGGCGATGTGTGGCCCGGCGCCCGACCGGTATTTGGTATTTCGTTTTCAAATCTGCACTTCCAGGAGCAATTGGTGCTCACGGTCGCGCTGGCTCTGATGGAGCCTGATCACAGGCCTAGGTTGATCATTCATGGAGTCAGATTTCACGATGCGCGCGAGCTAGGCGTAAGACACAGCCTTCGGACCCTGCTGACTACCCCGGAGTTCGCCAAGTGGCTCAAATCGGTTGAGGAAGCAGGACGGTATCCAGCGCTGGTGGACAGCATTAAGGAAGATGTTGCTCTGGCGAATACCGAGAAACAAAGGGACAAGGGCGCGGAGTCTTGGTTGATGGATAACGTGGCAGATCGGCTTCCGATTCTGGAAAGGCGCGGGCTAATTTACGGAAATACGCTGAACGCGCTCCATCAGCTACGCGACCGGGTCTTCATGATTGACACGAAATCGAAGCGCCCCATTCTTGCGGGTCGGTATAAACTCGCCATCGACTCGCTCGAGCTGGCATTGGCCGTTGCAAAAGAGGCGGGCATCGCGGTGCTGCTGTACAACGTACCGATTCGACCAGGGGTTGAATCGCCGTATGTCCCTGCCCAGTACAGCCAGTTTCGCGACGACCTCAAGCGGATCGCAGCACAGTCTGGTGCACAATTTGCCGACTACGATGGTTTGATACCATCCAAGCTGTGGGGTACCTGGTATGACACGGACTACCCGGACTATTCGCACTTCACCGGCGAGGGACACAGGATTCTTGCTGCGCAGGTCAGGCGCGATTTTGCTCCTTATATTGTTGATCGCAGGGTGATGTCCCGCCAAGTCCATGCTGTTCAATAGCGTAACCTACCTGGTCTTCTTGACTCTTGCCGTGCTGGTGTATTGGGCCTTGCCGATGGCTGCGCGACGTTTTTGGTTGCTTGCAGCCAGCTTGCTGTTTTACTGTTGGTGGGATTGGCGGTATGGATTCCTAATCGGTTCGTCCATTCTCCTCAATTATCTGTTTGGCCTGTTGGCGGCGGACCGGAGCAGAAAATGGACAGTGGTCGTTGCCGTAGCTGCGAATCTCGGAGCGCTGATCTACTTCAAGTATCTGGATTTTCTGGCTAGTTCATTGAATGGGCTGAGCCAACTCATTTTCGACAGAGACCTTGCAGCGGTCCCGCATATCGTTCTTCCCATCGGAATTTCCTTCTTCACCTTCCAAGGATTGTCGTACGTAATTGACATCGCCCGTGGCCAGATTGAAGCAAGGCGAAGTCTCCTCGCTGTTGCACTTTACATTACGTTCTGGCCCCATCTCATCGCGGGTCCAATAGTCCGTGCTGGTGAACTAATACCACAGTTCTACAGCGGTGCGAGGCGGGTAAGGTACTCCGATATTGCCTCCGGTCTGCAGTTGATCTTTGTGGGCCTGTTCCTCAAGGTCTTTCTTGCGGACGGTATCTCAGGTTTCGTCGACGAGGGATTCGCAGGAGGCAATTTTCAGCATAATTCCGCTCTGGACAACTGGACCCTGGCGTTCGGGTTCGGCTGGCAGATCTACTTCGATTTTGCCGGATATAGCATGATTGCCCAGGGGTCTGCGCGACTGCTGGGGATCGTGTTTCCGGACAACTTCAACTTCCCGTATGCGGCGCGCTCACCTCGGGAGTTCTGGCAGCGGTGGCACATTACGCTCTCAAGCTGGATTCGGGATTACCTATATGTGCCTATGCAGGGTCTGATTGCCGGGCAGTCTCGGTCGCGCGGGGGTATCGAAATTGCCGTGGACGAACGGCTGAAATCAAATGGCTGGCACAGGATTGGGGCACTGATCGCAACGTGGATGATCATGGGGCTCTGGCACGGCGCGAACTGGACGTTTCTTGCGTGGGGAGTGTGGCACGCCGGGCTGATTCTGATGTACAGAGGCCTCAGCTTCATGTCTGATCGAATTGGTATTCGAGAGCGTATCAATGCAGATGGCCTCCTGTTTTCTTTGGGTGGATGTCTTATTACCATGCCTGCTGCCATGGTCGGTTGGCTCTTTTTTCGGGCGCCAACGCTGGAGCAGGCATTCTCGATGGTGGCGCGCTTGCTGGATGTTCGCGCATACGGCTACCTTACGTACAAGGAGAACTTCTATCTGATTACGTTCCTGTATACGGTTGGATTCTTCGTCGCGTATGCGAGCGGCCGCATGATCGAACGCAAGCCAGTGTGGTGGGGGACTTGGGGTTGGCTTCCCAAGTCGATTGCATACACCGCAATCGTGATGCTTTCGCTTGGTTTTCTGAGGAGTCAGCAGCAATTTATCTACTTTCAGTTTTAATATCTGCAATTGGCGAACACTAAGGCCTTTCTGGCGGCAGTGACGCGAGACGCGACCCGGATAAGCCGACAATGCGCATCAACATAGGATGTGGCCAGACGCCAACAGCCGGCTGGATGAACTTCGACAACTCGCCGAGCATTCGGCTGGCGAAACTGGGAAGGATCGCCGATTGCGTTTTTCGACTCGGCCTGCTTGACCGCAGTCAGTATGAATTCGTGAAGTTTGTGCGGGCCAACAACGTCGAATATGCGGATGCAACGAAGAGACTGCCAATCCGGGATGAAGCGGTCGAGGTCCTGTACAGCTCTCACATGCTGGAGCACCTTGACAGGCGAGAAGCGGTATTGTTCTTGAAAGAGGCGAGAAGGGTGTTGGCGCCCGGGGGCGTCATACGGCTCGCAGTTCCCGACATCTGGAAGTTGGCCGAACAGTACGTCTCCGGAGGCGACGCCGATGCGTTCGTCGAGTCAACTCTGCTTTGGACGTCGACCCCGCGAACGCTCCCGGAGCGCCTTCGCTTCTTGATCGTCGGCTCCCGAAACCACAAGTGGATGTACGACGGAAGTTCGTTGAGCAAGCTGCTTTCAGACCATGGTTTCATCAACGTGAGAGTGCTCGACCTCGGAATGACGATGATTGAGAATCCCGCGTCGCTTGATCTGCGCGAAAGGGATTCGGACAGCGTCTACGTCGAAGCGATCAGGCCATGAATCCCTTACGGCATTTTTGGCATTTTCAGAGCGGTGCATGAAGCAGGTACTGCAGAACCTCAAGACCGGGGCTACGGAAGTGGCCGACATTCCCGCCCCCCGCGTTGGCTCGGGACAGTTGCTGATTGGGACCCGCTGCACGCTGGTCTCCGCGGGCACCGAACGCATGCTGGTCGAATTCGGCAGGGCGGGCCTGCTCGACAAGGCTCGCCAGCAGCCGGACAAGGTCCGCATGGTGCTGGACAAAATCAGGACCGACGGCCTTCTGCCCACGCTCGAGGCGGTACGCAACAAGCTCGATCAACCCATGGCGATGGGCTACTGCAATGTGGGCGAAGTGCTGGAGGTGGGCACCGGGGTGAGCGGATTCGCGCCGGGGGATCGGGTGGCGTCCAACGGCAGGCACGCGGAGGTGGTGGCCGTGCCCGCCAACCTGTGCGCGAAGGTCCCGGACGGCGTGGCGGACGAGGCCGCGGCGTTTACCGTAGTCGGTGCGGTCGCGCTCCAGGGCGCGCGCCTTGCGCAGCCGACGCTCGGCGAATGCGTGGCGGTGATCGGGATGGGCCTGATCGGTCTTCTGACCGTGCAGTTGCTGCGCGCGAACGGGTGCCGTGTGCTCGGCATCGATTTCGACGGCGCGAGGCTCGCCCTCGCGCGCGAGCTGGGCGCCGAGACCGTTGACCTATCCGCGGGCGGGGATCCCGTGGCGGCGGGGCTCAGCGCGTTTTCCAGGGGACGTGGCGTGGACGCGGTGCTGATCACGGCCTCCACGCAGAGCGACGAGCCGGTGCGCCAGGCGGCGCGGATGTGCCGCAAGCGCGGGAGGATCGTGCTGGTGGGAGTCACGGGTCTGGAGCTTTCGCGGGCGGATTTCTATGAGAAGGAGTTGTCCTTCCAGGTGTCGTGCTCGTACGGCCCGGGGAGATACGATGCGGAGTACGAGGAAAAGGGGCACGACTACCCGGTGGGGTTCGTGCGCTGGACCGAGCAGCGCAATTTCGAGGCGGTGCTCGACATGATGGCCGCAGGGCGGCTGGACATGGGGCGACTGGTGTCGCACCGGTTCCCCATTGTGGAGGCGGAGAAGGCCTACGCGCTGCTTGGAAGGGGCGGAGAGGGCGAGCCGTCGCTCGGCATCCTGCTTACCTATCCCGCGGCGAGTGAGCAAGCGGATTTCCAGTTGAGGCGTAACACAGTGCAGGTGTGCGCCCATGCGGGCGACGCGCTATCGGGCGTGCCCGCACTGGGGCTGATCGGCGCGGGGAACTACGCCGGCGCCGTGCTCATTCCGGCTTTCAAGGCGACAGGGGCGCGGCTGAAGACCGTGGCTTCCGCGCAAGGGGTGAGCGCAGTTCACGCGGCGCGCAGGTTCGGGATCGAGACCGCCACAACCGATGCCAATACCATTGTTGGCGATCCGGACGTGAATGCGGTGGTGATAACGACCCGCCACGACAGCCATGCACGCTTTGTGTTGGCGGCGCTCGAGCATGGAAAGCACGTATTCGTCGAAAAGCCGCTGTGCCTAACGCTTGCCGAGCTGGATGCGATCGAGCAGGCATATCGGGCGAAGCTCCAAGCTGGAAGCGCGCCGCTGGTGATGGTCGGGTTCAACCGTCGCTTCGCACCGCAGGTGCAGAGGATGACGGCCCTGCTCGCCGCCGTGTCCGGACCCAAGTCCTTCGTCATGACCGTGAACGCGGGTGCCGTTCCGGCAGGCCACTGGACCCAGGATCCGTCGGTGGGCGGCGGACGCATCGTAGGCGAGGCCTGCCACTTCATCGACCTGCTGCGGTTCTTGACCGGTTCTTCCATCACCGAGTGCCGCCGCAGTGCCATGACCGCTGCGACCGGCGACACGGTTACGCTTCAGCTCGGCTTCGCCGATGGCTCGATCGGCACGGTGCATTATCTTTCCAATGGCAGCAAGTCCTTCCCGAAGGAGCGTCTGGAGGTGTTCTGCGCGGGCCGGGTGCTTCAGTTGGACAACTTCCGGCGACTGCGGGGCTACGGCTGGCCCGGTTTCGGCAGGATGAACCTGTGGCGACAGGACAAGGGGCAGCGCGCGTGCGCGGCGGCCTTCGTGCGCGCCGTGCAGGCGGGCGGGCCGGCGCCGATTCCGTTCGACGAGCTGATCGAGGTGTCGAGGGTGACGATCGAGTTGGCGGAATCGGCCCGCGGCTGAGAGCCGCGGGTATAGGGCGGCATTCCCGTTCCGCCGCAATCCGGATTGATTTGACGCGCCGATCGGAGTGTGTGTACAATGTGACAACATCTGTATATCGCTGCGGGGAGTGCCATGGACGCAGTAGTCAAGGAAGATCGGCTTGGAATTCGGCTCGCGCCGGGAGAAAAGGCGTTGTTCAAGCGTGCGGCCGAGCTCGAACGCAAGTCGCTGAGCGAATTCGTTCTTGCTTCTGCGCGGGAGAAAGCGGAAGCGCTGCTTGCGGAGCAGAATCGGTTTACCGTATCCGCGGCCCAGATGAAGGCGCTGTGCAAGGCGCTGGACGCGCCGCCCCGGATCATTCCCCGATTGCGCAAACTGATTTCCGAGCCGGGTATCCTCGACAAGTGAGCCTGCCGCCTCTGTCGGGGCCAGAGCCCCTTGGTGAGGCGCATGAGACGTCGCTTTTCGATTGCCGCAAGCCACCGCTCAACGAGTTCCTGCAAAGGCATGCGCTGCTCGCTCAACGCGCGAATACGGCGCGAAGCTACGTGGCGCTGCGCGGTATCCGTGTCGTCGGGTACTACAGCCTGACCTCGGCTTCCATCGAGGCGGGCAGCGCTGCAGGAAGAATCACCAAGGGCGCAGGCCGTTACGCGGCGGTGCCCGCAACGTTGCTTGCGAGACTGGCGGTGGACCGGTCCGAGTCCGGACGGGGGTTGGGCAAGGCACTCCTCAAGGACGCGTTCGTGCGCTTTCTCAGTGCCCAGGAAATCGTCGCCAGCCGGGTATTGCTCGTGCATGCCATCGATGACGATGCCAGGCAATTCTATGAGCGCTTTGGCTTCGAAGCCTCGTCGGTGGACCAATACCACCTGTATCTGCTTACCAAAGACATCAAGAAGACGCTCGGGCTCTGAACGTGTTCCACCGATGGATGCTCTACTTCCACACGATCCGGTACTTGAGACTGAGCCAGGTCTTCTGGCGGGTGTGGCGGAATCTTTCGGTATTCCGCAAGCCTGACAGCGGCCCGGCGCCGGCGCGACGCCGGCCGCACCAGCCGCTCGCGGTGTTTGCGCGCAAGTCTCGCTCCATGGTGGCAGCCGACACTTTCAGATTCCTGAATGAAGAGCATCGGCTGGCCGCGGCTGCGGACTGGAACAACCTGCAGTGGGAGGCGCTCTGGCGGTACAACCTGCATTATTTCGACGACCTGTGCGCGGAGGGCGCGGTCGAGAGGGCCGACTGGCATCGTGCGCTGATCGCGCGCTGGATCGCGGAAAACCCGGTCGGGCGGGGCTGCGGCTGGGACCCGTATCCCACGTCGCTGCGCATTGTGAATTGGGTCAAGTGGGCGCTCTCGAGTGGAGAACTGAACGAGGTAGCCCAGCATAGTCTGGCGGTGCAGGCGCGCCATCTCGCTTCGCGCATCGAGTGGCAACTGCTCGGCAACCATCTCCTTGCGAACGCAAAGGCGCTCGTGTTTGCGGGGTGCTTTTCCGATGGTTCGGAGGCGCGGGGCTGGCTGCGAAAGGGCCTGGAGATTCTCGATGTGCAGCTCGCGGAGCAGGTGCTCGACGATGGCGGACATTTCGAGCGCAGTCCCATGTACCATGCCGTCGTGCTGGAGGACGCGCTCGACCTCGTCAATCTTTCGGGTAGCTTTCCGGGGGTGATTCCCGGGAACGCGGTCGCCGCGCTTCGGGAGGTGGCGGAAAGGATGCTGCGCTGGGCGCGCGTGATGACGCATCCCGACGGCGGGATCGCGCTCTTCAACGATGCGACGTTCGGGGTTGCGGCCGAAATCGGCGCGCTGGGCGCTTATGCGGAACGGCTGGGGATCGAGGATCCGCGCGGGAAGGAATCCGGAATGACGGCGCTCGAGCAGAGCGGCTATATTCGCTTTGCGCACGGGCCGCTGACGGTGCTTTTCGACACGGGCCCCGTGGGGCCGGACTATCTCCCGGGGCATGCGCATGCGGACACGCTTTCGTTCGAGCTTTCCTGCGGCGCGCAGCGCGTGATCTGCAACTCGGGGACGTCGCGATACGGGCGGGGTGCGATCCGGCAATGGGAGCGCTCCACGGCGGCGCACAACACGGTCGAGATCGACGGCGAGAATTCCTCGGAAGTCTGGGACGGATTCAGGGTGGCGCGGCGCGCGTATCCACTGGGGTTGAATTGCTCCGAGGAACTCGGCGCGCTGCGGGCCTGCTGCGCACACGACGGCTATACGCGGCTGCCCGGGAGTCCCATCCACCGGCGCACGATACAGGTTTCGGGTGATGCGGTTCGATGGACCGACGAGGTCGAGGGCGCGGGCGAGCATCGCGCCGTCGGGCGCATACCGCTGCACCCCGAGGTGACGGTGCGACGGGTGGGCGACGCGCAATGGCAGATCGGCCTGCCTTCCGGGGAGAGCCTCGAGCTGGTGGTTGAAGCACGGGGAGCTGTGCTCAATGAGGAGAAGGGCTGTTTCTCGCCGGAGTTCGGGCTGACGCGGGAGAGGACGGTGCTGGTGTGGTCGGTGGCGGGGGAATTGCCAATATCGGTCATGCTCAGGCTGACCTACCACCCCGGCGCTGCGCGCCACCCCTCCCTGGCAGGAGGGAAATAGGGCGTGCATATCCTGTTTCTGACGGACAATTTCGCGCCGGAAACGAACGCGCCGGCCTCGCGCACGCATGAGCATACGCGGCGCTGGGTGGCGGCAGGGCATCGCGTGACGGTGGTGACGACGGCGCCGAATTTTCCTGCGGGCAGGATTTTCGAGGGCTATCGCAATGCGGTCTGGCAGCGCGAGCGCATCGACGGGGTGGAGGTCGTCCGTCTCTGGACTTACATCACGGCGAACGAAGGCTTTCTGCGCCGCACGCTCGACTACGTGAGCTTCATGGTCGCGGCGATCCTTGCGACGCCTTTTCTGCCGCGGCCGGACGTGGTCGTATCGACTTCGCCGCAGTTCTTCACGCCATGCGCGGCCTACGTGGTGTCGCGATTGAAGCGGCGACCCTGGGTGTTCGAATTGCGCGACCTGTGGCCGGATTCGATCGTGGCGGTCGGCGCCATGAGGGAAACCGCGCTGATCCGCGCGCTGCGCAGGCTCGAGTATTTTCTCTACCGCAGGGCGACGCGGATCGTGAGCGTGACGCAGTCCTTCCGCGAGATCCTGTCGAAGAACGGCATCGATCCCGGCAAGATCGAGTTCGTTCCCAATGGGGCGGACCTGGAGGCGTACCGGCCCGGCGAGCGGCCCGAGGCGCTGGCGGACAAGTTCGGCTGCAGGGGCAAGTTCGTCGCGGCCTATGTCGGCACGATCGGGCTGGCGCACGGTCTGGGCACGCTGCTCGATGCCGCCGAGCAGTTGCGCGGACGCGACGACATCGCGTTCGTGCTGGTGGGGTCCGGCGCCGAGGAAAGGGCGCTGATGGCCGAAGCCGCCCGCCGCGGCTTGCACAACGTGCATTTTGCGGGTTCGGTGAGCAAGGCCGAGGTGAGGGAATACTGGCGTTTCTGCGACGTGGCGCTGGTGCTGCTGCGCGATTCGCCGCTGTTCCGGCATGTGCTGCCTTCCAAGATGTTCGAGGCGATGAGCACCGAGCGGCCTATCATTCTCGGCGTGAAGGGGGAAAGCGAGGCCGTGCTGAAGGAAGCCGGTGCAGGCATTCCGATACCGCCCGAGGATTCCGGGGCGCTCGCGGCCGCAATCCTCAGGCTGGCGGCGGATCGGGAGGCGCGCATCGCCATGGGCAAGGCGGGGCGGGAGTTCGTCACGAGGTGCTACGACCGCGACGCGCTCGCGACGCGAATGCTCGCAGTGCTCGATCGCGCCGCGCGCGGCGAGGGCGTTGCGCGATGACGGTGCTGATCGACCTCGTTGCGGCGGCGCGGCCCAACTTCATGAAGGTGGCGCCGCTCTATCACGCGCTCGCGCGCGAGTCGGCCTGGTGCAGGGTGCGCCTGGTGCACACGGGGCAGCACTACGACGCGAACCTGTCCGATGCATTCTTTCGCGACCTGCGGCTGCCGGATCCGGAGGTGCACCTCGGCGTGGGCAGCGGCACGCACGCCGAGCAGACCGCAGGCGTGATGGTCGCCTACGAGAAAGCGTGCATGGCAACGCGGCCGGACTGGGCGGTGGTCGTGGGGGATGTGAACTCGACGCTCGCGTGCACGCTCGCGGCGGCGAAGCTCGGCATTCCGGTGGCGCACCTCGAAGCCGGGCTGCGCAGCCGCGACCGCGGCATGCCCGAGGAGCTGAACCGCCTCGCCACCGACGTGCTGGCCGACCTGTTGTGGACGCCATCCGAAGACGCCGACGAGAATCTCCTTCGGGAAGGCATTCCGCGCGAGCGCATCGTCCGCGTGGGTAACATCATGATCGATTCGCTCGAGATGATGCGGCATGAGATCGAGCGCAAGGGATTGCGGGAGGCCCTCGGGCTCGCGCCGCGCGGCTACGGGGTCGTGACGCTGCATCGGCCGAGCAATGTCGATGACAGCGGGCGGCTGGTCGGGCTGGCCGGCCTGCTGCGCAGGCTGGCGGCGAAAGTTCCGCTGGTGTTTCCGGTACACCCGCGAACGCGCGCGAGGCTGGAGGTCGCGGGGGAGTGGCCGGCGCTCGCGTCCAGCGCCGGCATGCTGCTGCGCGAGCCGGTGGGCTACGTCGAGTTCATGAATCTCGTGTTCGGCGCCGCATACGTGCTCACCGATTCCGGCGGGGTTCAGGAAGAAACGACCTATCTGGGCATACCCTGCCTGACCCTGCGCGACAACACCGAGCGGCCGGTCACGGTGACGCTGGGCACCAACCGCCTGGTGCGGCCCGATACGGTCGAATCCGCCGTCGACGACGTGGTCGCGGGCCGCTGGCCAAAGGGGCGGGTGCCCGCGCTGTGGGACGGGCGCACGGCGGTGCGCGTCGTCGCCAGTCTCAAGCGCGCAGCGCTCGGCGGATGAGCGGCGCGTGAACGACGAACTGCGCGAGCGGCGGGCGGGCGGGTGGATCTTCGCCCTGTTTCTCGCACTGCTTGTCTGGACTCCCATCCCGCTCGCGAGCAACCGGCCGTGGGCGTGGTCGGTCATGGAGCTCGGGATATTCGGACTGAGCGCGATATGGTTGGCGCTCTATGCGCTTGGCCGTACGCACTTTCCGGCGGCGCTCAGGCGGGCGTGGTGGGCCGTGGGCCTGTTCGCCGCCTGGCTCTGCGTCGTGGCCATCCAGGTCATACCGCTGCCGGTGGAATGGGTGGCGCTGATTTCGCCGGAGTCGGTGGCGATGCAGGGGTTGGCAGGGGTGCCGGACGGGGCCTCGCGAGTGACGATATCCGTGGATTCCGAGGCGTCGCGGGCGTTCCTCCTCAAGAGCCTGGCCTTCTTCCTCGCCTTTTGCCTGACGCTCGCGCTGGCGGATCGGAGGTCCCGGTTGAAGGCCCTGATGTTCGTGCTCGTCGGCTCGGGCCTGCTGCAGGCCGTCTATGCGAGCTTCATGCACTTGGCGGGCGCGAACTTCGGAGTATTCCACTCGATGTATCTCCACCGCGAGTACACGGTGGGAACGTTCATCAACCGCAATCATCTGGCCGGATACCTCGAGATGACGCTTGCGGTCGGGATAGGCGCCATGATCGCGACGCTGCGTGGCACCGGGATCCGCACCTGGCGCCAGCGCTTTCGCGATTGGGTCGCCTGGGTGCTGAGCCCGAAGATCCTGCTGCGGCTGACGCTGGTGGTGATGGTGATCGCGCTGGTCATGACGCGCTCGCGGATGGGCAATTCGGCGTTCTTCGTGAGCGTGTTCGTGGCGGGGGTGCTCGGGCTTCTTCTCTCCCGGCATGCGACGCGCCAGACGATAGTGCTGCTCGTGAGTCTGATCCTGATCGACATTTTCATCGTAGGCGCCTGGTTCGGCGTGGAAAAGGTCGTTCAGCGAATCGAGAACACGTCGATCATGAAAAGCGACGCGAGGGGGGAGCAGTCCGTCGAGGAGCGGGCCGAGCCATTCCTATACGCGATCCCATTGGTACGCACCTATCCGTGGGTGGGCAGTGGCGGGGGAACCTTCTACGTCGTGTTTCCCAGATATCGGTCGCAGGAGGTGGTGAGCTTTTTCGACTTCGTGCACAACGATTACGTGCAGTTCGCGGTGGAATCAGGAATGGTGGGGCTCGCGCTGCTGGGATTGCTCGTGCTGTCGACCTTGCGGATCGTACTGAAGACCCAGAGCGAACGGCGCGATCCGCTTGCAAGGGGTGTCGCATTCGGCGTGACCATGGGCATCATCTCGCTCATGATCCACAGTTGGGTGGATTTCAACCTGCAGATCCCCGCGAACGCGCTCACGTTCGTGGTGCTGCTCGCGATGGGGTGGGTGGCGTATTCGGTGGAGAGGCGGGGAGAAGAGGGAGAGGATTGACTACACCGGCGCGTTCGGCGCTACCACCCCGGCGCTGCGCGCCACCCCTCCTTGGCAGGAGGGGAATTGCCGGAGGTTAGTCGTGCCGCGCGCCCAGCGCGTGGTACAGCTCGTGGCCGAGCGAAACCATCGCGGCCTCGTCGTTCCAGCCTTGCGGCTTCCTGGAGATGATCATGTAGCCGTCCACCAGGCACGCCTGGTTGGGCAGGCCGTACACGTTGTCGCGCCCGCAATACCCGGCGATCTGCTCCTTCGGCGTCCACTGCACGGCGACGCAGGCGAGCTGCCGGTCGGCATCCTTGGTCAGGACCATCGGGCCTGTCGAGGCGCACCCGGAAAGCACGGCTGTTACGATAAGCGTTGCGAGCCCGAAGACAGTCCGGAATACGCCTGTTTCGCCCTGGGGCCTTGGTGTGGCGAGTCTGCTGTGGAGCATGGCCGTTCCCCTTGATCGAGTTCCCAAGGGCTTCGCCGCGCAGGCCAGTTACACGGAGGAATAACGGTCCTCTCCAGCCGGCAGCCCCGCCACCTTGCGCTCAACTGAGCACGTCAGGTCGGTAGCTTTGCGAATTCGCCTTTCAGCGAACTAGCCCTTGTGTCTTGCTTAACGGCAGATTCTTAGCGAGGAATAGGGCTGCTCCTCGTCAAAGAGGACCACCAATCACAGATTCGGGCAACTCATTGATTTGACAGGCGGGGAAACTGGCGCCCCGGAGACGAATCGAACGTCCGACCTGCCCCTTAGGAGGGGGCTGCTCTATCCACTGAGCTACCGGGGCGGGGTAACGCAAGCCGGGATGCGTCGCCGACCGACGGCGAAGCGCGAATTATACGCGGACGCGCCGCGAAACGGGCACAGGGGCTATTCGCGCGGTTCGGGGATCTTGTGGCCGTTTCTCCGGATGATTACGTCGCGCTGCGCGGCCTCCAGGTCGTGATCGACCATCTCGGCCACCAGCTCGTCGAACGAAGTTCGCGGCGTCCAGCCGAGCTTGAGGCGTGCCATGGTTGCATCGCCGAGCAGCGCGTCCACTTCGGTGGGGCGGAAGTAGCGCGGATCGATCGCGACGATGCAGCGGCCTTTCTCGTCGTAGCCCTTCTCATCGAGTCCCGAGCCCTTCCAGGTGATCGGGATATCCAGACGCCTCGCTGCGGCTTCTACGAATTCGCGCACGGAATGCTGCACGCCCGTGGCGATCACGAAATCCTCGGGATGGTCCTGTTGCAGCATCAGCCACTGCATCTCGACGTAGTCCCGCGCGTGTCCCCAGTCCCGCTTGGCCGACAGGTTGCCGACGTAGAGGCAGTCCTGAAGCTCGAGCTTGATCCTCGCCAACGCCCGGGTGATTTTACGGGTTACGAACGTCTCGCCGCGCCTGGGGGACTCGTGATTGAAAAGGATGCCGTTGCAGGCGTAGATGCCGTAGGCCTCGCGGAAATTTACCGTGATCCAGTACGCGTAGAGCTTCGCGACCGCGTACGGGGAGCGTGGATAGAACGGGGTCGATTCGCGCTGCGGCGTCTCGCGCGCCAAGCCGAACAGCTCCGAGCTCGAGGCCTGATAGAAGCGCGTCGTCCTGTCGAGGCCGAGGATCCGTATGGCCTCCAGAATCCTCAAGGCCCCCAGCCCGTCCACGTTGCCGGTGTATTCGGGTTGCTCGAACGATACCGCGACATGGCTTTGCGCGCCGAGGTTGTAGATCTCGTCGGGACGGACCTGCTGGATCACCCGGGTGATGCTCGCGGAGTCGCCCAGGTCGCCGTAGTGCAGCGTGAAGCGGACGTCGGGCTCGTGCGGGTCCTTGTAGAGGTGGTCGATGCGCCCGGTGTTGAAAAGCGAGGCACGCCGCCGGATGCCGTGGACCACGTAGCCCTTCTCGAGCAGGAACTCCGCCAGGTACGCTCCATCCTGGCCGGTAATGCCGGTGATCAAGGCTGTCTTGGGCATGGACGTTTGCGGAATTCCTGTGGATCAGAAGTGGATCGGCCCGTTCGCTGCCCGATCATAGTCTGCCGAGGTCATCATGGCGACCAGCTCCTGAAAAGAAACGGTGGGCGCCCAGCCGAGCGTCTGCCTTGCGAGCGCCGCGTTGCCGACCGGCGCATAGCCATCGACCGGCCGGTAGAACTCGGGGCTTACCGCCACGAGAAGTCTGCCGGTGGCGGAATCCCGTCCGACTTCGTGCTCGGCCTTCCCCTCCCACACGAGATCGTATCCGAGGAAGGCGGCGCTTGCAGCCACGAATTCGCGCACGCTATGCGGCGTTCCGGTTGCCAGAACAAAGTCTGCAGCATCCTCACGCTGGACCATCAGCCACATTCCTCGAACGTAGTCGCCCGCGAACCCCCAGTCCCGGCGCGCGTCAAGATTGCCAAGGACCAGCGGGCCGGGAATGATATCTCGTGCCATCTGTGCCAGGGTGGCGGTCACTTTCCGGGTCACGAATTCGAGGCCCCGCAACGGAGACTCATGGTTGAACAGGATCGCATTCGACGCATGGATGCCGTGCGAAGACCGGTAAATGCCGGTCATCGAATGCGCGAGCGCCTTGGAGACTCCGTATGGGTTGACTGGACGCAGCGGACTCCCTTCGTCGAGCGCGACGTCGACCGCTGCGCCGAAGATTTCCGATGAGCTCGCCTGGCAGTAGCGCGCGCGCGGCTTGTGCACGCGAATCGCCTCGAGCAGCCTGACCGCCCCGAGGCCGTTCGTGTCGATTATCGACAGCGGTCGATCGAAGGAATGCTGGACCGAGCTCAGGCCACCAAGGTTGTAGACCTCGTCCGGTTGGTATCGCTCCGCGATTCTTTCGATACCGGACGAATTAAGCAGGTCCAGGTCGACGAATTGGATGCCGCGCTCGATACCCAGTTGGGCCAGACGCCAGGTGTCGGACGCGGCATGACTCGGCTGGGCGCCGAGAACGGCGTATCCCTCGTTCAGCAAGAGCTGCGACAGGTAGGCGCCGTCCTGTCCTGTGATGCCGGTGATTAGCGCGACTCTTCCCACTATACGAGTTGTTTCTTTGGACCGATCTGCTGGCGCAAGGTGGATTCTACGGCGGGCGAACGCCGGGGGGAATGAAATCGTGTCGATTTGCGGAGGGTCTATGCCAGCGCCCGCCCCAACCCCCCCACCGCCGCGATGAAGATCGCCAG
>Ga0080064_1000926_pt1 | contig 67886 bp, 67 predicted proteins | sample Subgrocontami54m_FD_69260 | JGI IMG/M metagenome (GOLD analysis project Ga0080064, IMG submission 69260) | Subsurface groundwater microbial communities from S. Glens Falls, New York, USA - GMW46 contaminated, 5.4 m (SPADES assembly) (version 2) ...
TCCCGCCGCGTCAACTCAAACGTTGGGTCGCTCGATAGCGAAATCGAAACGAGCCTGGTTGAGTCGGAAAGATACTTGAATGGTGGGAATGTCGCGCGTGCAGTTGCCGCTTGAATGTTTGGTGGGGCGGAGGCGCGGCTTGCGTGGTCTCTGAAAGATGTTGGCGAGGCGCAGCTTGGGTGGTGCTAACCAAGGGCAACCCAACAAATCGTTGGACGCGAGCGGAGTCAGCGGGCTTGTCATCGACAACTTGTCCGTAACGTGGTTGTTTCCCGCCGCGTCAACTCAACCGTTCGGCACTTTCCTTTTGCCGAGAAACTTGTGCGTGAACTTGCCGTTATGAATTATCGTAATGGCCTGAGGAGGTAAGAGAAAATGCATTGTTCATCTTGCGGCGCTGCGATAGGACAAGGCTTGAGCTACTGTAAAAACTGCGGAGCGAAGTTACCCGCAGCAATCTCAAACCCGTCAGAGTTGTTTCCTGAATCTTTGGTGTGGGCAATAGTGTCGGTCTTTATCGTTGGTCTTGGAAGTATTATCGGGCTGGCAGCGTTAATGAAGAAATTGCTCGACTCCAGCAGCGAAGTAATAAACGTCGTCATCTTGCTGGGTTTTCTGCTGACGTTTGCAATAGAAGCGGTTTTCATTTGGCTGTTGTTGCGTCAAAAGAGTGTGATTAAGAAAGCAAACGAGATTGAGCAATCCAAGGAAACGGCAAAAGAACTTGATGCACGGCCAGCGCAAGTCCTTACAGATGCGGTCATACCGAGCGTGACGGAACATACGACTCGCTCGTTTGAGCCGATTTCCTCCGAGCGTAAATCTAACTGAAACATTGTGTAAACAATTACCGCCGTGCCGAACAAATCGTTGGACGCGAGCGGAACCAGCGGGCTTGTCATCGACAACTTGTCCTTAACGTAGTTGTCTCCCGCCGCGTCAACTCTAACGTTCGACGGCTATGATGGCTGAACCTACTGCAGCTAAACCCAAACGATCAAACGCCGGCTGGCTCATGGGTCTGTACTTCGGCTTAGGCCTGCGGCCGGTTACCTTCTTGCTCTCGTATGCATTTTCGGGTCCCGTTGCTTTCGGTGTTGCGATGTTTCTAATGCAACTTCTTGCGTATCCTTTGTTTCTTCGCAACGGCCCACGTGCGTCTTGGGCACGAAATTGGGGGTTCTGGCAATTTGCGGTTTTGGCTGCGCTAGCTGCTGTCGTCGCGTACTTTTTCAGTCGCGCTTTTTTCCCTAACCCGTGACGGCGTGCTTTTAATCCAACGCCGTCGAACAAATCGTTGGACGCGAGCGGCGGGAGCGTGTTTCTCAACTTGATTCGTCCGGCGATGCTTGATTGAATTCGCGCCGCCGCGTCAACTCAGACGTTGGGTTGCTGTGTAATTCTGTTTGATAAATGATTGCCGCAACGCTCTACATGTGCGACGTGCCAACTTAAACGATGAAAGGAGAACCGAATGCCACTCTGGGTTTGGATCGTTTTCGGGGGAGTAGTCCTCATCGGCGGGTTTTTTATATGGCGATTTTTCTTTGCGCCAAGCAGGAAGTATCCACCCGGGACGGCCGAAGCCATCCGAAAGGGCATGGCTCGCCAACGACAACGACAGGAGAGCGACGTTGCCCGGGATGTCGCCCGAAGGCTCATCCAGGAGACCATATTCTGTATAAACTGCGATGCCATCTACGAGCGTGCCGAGGTGATTCGGCAGCTAAAACAACAGTCACCGGAGATCTTCGCCTTCTCCTCATGGGAGACGCGCTTTATCTGTAAGAAATGCCGCGCTGAAAACGTAATCTCCGGGACCGGAAACGAGTAAACATAGAGGAGCGAGGGGAAGAAAATCACGTTGCCTAGTCACGTCGAACGGGCAACCCAACAAATCGTTGGACGCGAGCGGCGGGAGCGTGTTTTTCAACTTGAGTCGTCCGGCGATGCTTGAATGAATTCGCGCCGCCGCGTCAACTCAGACGTTATGTCGCGTCGCTTTTTGAAAACCAAAACAAACCAGCGCGAGACTTGTCGCTCGCGCACGGCGCGCGGCTCGCTGCTCGTTGCGTGAGTCGATCGTCGCAAGCTCGCCGCGCTTACTCGTTTCAGCTAGACGGAAAAGACCAGTAGCGCGTTACAATCTGGGGCGACATAACAAATCGTTGGACGCGAGCGGAACCAGCGGGCTTGTCATCGACAACCCGTCCGTAACGTGGTTGTCGCCCGCCGCGTCAACTCAAACGTTATGCCGCTCTGTGGGCCGAACAAAAAAGGTCGAAAGGAGAACTTCTATGAGTTTAGGAAACCTTGACTCTGCACTGAATTACAGGCCCAGGAGAACTGGTAATACTTTAGCAACTCTTATCCCCGCAAAACATGGATCGTGGCTCATTCTCTGTCTTCTCATCATCGTCCAAGCAGGGTGCTCCGAGCAGAAACGTATAAATAGAGCAAGTCCCAACGTAGTACGTTTTCAGTTTGCAGCGGAAGATGATCATGGAAATATTGATGGAGCGAGGCTACACACCTGTCGTAACCTTGACAAATTGGCTGGCGAGAAATACGTAATACTCACATTCTATAACCCGGAAGGAGACTACATTCCAAAGGCATACTCCCTGAAGGGGCCGTCAGGGTTTGAGCTGCTCCCGCAATGCTATAAATCTACACCCTCAGAAGGGGCGTCTAATCCCTTCGCAGAGTGGGAAGACGTATCCCCAGTACTCGTGCGTAAAACTCTTGGCAATAATGGGATTGACCTCCTTTACGTTACTTTCGCACCTGAATTATCTACTGACTTTACTTTGGTCGGAGTGGGTAAGATTCCGCGTGAGGCATTGAAATAACTATACTTTCAAATGCATACCGTCAAGGATATTGTTCCTGCAACGTGGGTGAAAGATCCGATAGCACGCGGCATAACAAATCGTTGAACCGGAGCGGAGTCAGCGGGCTTGGTATTCGCAAGATCGCATGCTTTCGTGGTTGACTGCCGCCCGGTTAACTCCGGCGTTCGACGCCTTCTATTTGTGAGATGGACATTAGACGTTATTTTGGATCACCGGACATTCAGCGGCTAAAGGCCCGCGGAGATACGGCCGCTCTGGCACGGGCGCTAAGGCATCGAAAAGCCGAGGTTCGCAGCGGCGCTGCCAAAGCGCTCGGTGAGCTGGGAACCGTCGAGGCAGAGCCAAAGCTGGCAATGTTGCTTGATGACGCCGATGAGTCCGTGCGAGGCGCGGCGCTCGGCGCGCTCGCCGGTATCGCGACGAGGGGCACCCTAATCGAGATTGCCTGGAGAATCGGTTCGGGCAAGCTCAGCTCGCTCGAAGGACTTGCCATTGCTGTCCTACGCAAGCAGGAAGCAACGGTGTTGCCAGCCATCGAGGAACAGTTTCAGTTCGTTTGGGAACTTCATCCGAACCTACGTGCGAAGGACAGGTCTGAGCCCCGTAGTCTCATAGCGACGCTGGTGCGGATCGGAACCGAGCCTGCGTTCAAAGCAATCGCATCGCTGGCGAGCGATCACCGGTTTGGAGGGGGCGTTCGCAAGACACTCGATGACCTGGGGCGCGACGCCCTCCACGCACTGGCAGGGATCATTCGCCACCACGATGACACCGACGTGGTGCGATATGCGCTAGGACGGCTGAGCAAGATCGGCGACGCCAGCACGTTGGAGCTGCTCCTCACGGTGTACTACAAGGAGAGGAACGACATGCACCGCGACGCGGCGGCCCTGGCGCTTACTACGCTCGTGAGGAACGAGCGCACAGAATTGTCTGTTCCGCAACTGCAGGAACTCTCCAACTTGGTTGCCTTGCCCGCAACCTCTCTTGAGTGGTTCTCGTCACCCTACAACGCTGACGTCTCAACCGTCGTCGCACTGGCGCGCGAGGAACTCAGTCGTCGCGACGGCACCCAGCGCGGTGAACACGAATGAACATCGTGCGAAAATCATGGCGCTGCCGCAGGCGTTGAGCGTTTGTGACTTCCGGCACGGCGCCGAACAAATCGTTGGACGCGAGCGGCGGTAGCGCCTCTCGCAAATAGCCTGGCGCGGCGGAGGGTGCTTTGATTCGCGCCGCCGCGTCAACTCAGACGTTCGGTGCTACTTTATTCATGAAACGCGGACTCTACGCTATTCTGATTGTTGTGCAACTTTCTTCTGTCGCTTTGTCGCAAGCCGACGAAGCTTCCGAGAAAGTTCGTACCGGTACGCGATACAAAAACACGCTCGCTGTATTCCGCGAACCAGAAATCTTCCCGCGTTCGACCAACGATTCCGCAGCCTACCGACTCTTGGTAACGGCCACGTTTTATCATCCGCTAATCATTCGCATCGAAAACAACGGTACTCAATACGTCTTGCGTGCGAAATGGCTCAGCGGGCAAGTCGGTTATGACTGGGGCACGTTTCAGGGCGAGAAGACTCGTAAACTTACTCAAAAAGAATGGCGAACGTTGAATCAACTTGTTGACGGGGCTTCCTTCTGGAGAGCCCCGTATGAACAAGCGCAGCCTCAACCTAACGAAAAAGGTGAAGCGACAGTTTGTTTAGACGGCGTTGATTGGTTTCTTGAAGGTAGCGCTCGTGGAACATATCATGTCGTCGACCGTTATTGCCCGGACGACGGCGGCTTCAAGGCTGTGGGAATGTACATGGTGAGACTCGCTCGACTCAACATCGGATTGCGTCTGAAATGACGCCGCACCGAACAAATCGTTGGACGCGAGCGGAATCAGCGCGCTTGTCATCGGCAACTTGTCCGTAGCGCAGTTGCTTCCCGCCGCGTCAACTCTGACGTTATGCGCTTCGCTTGTGCGTTCTTAGTGGTAGAATTCCTGACCTCGCTTCTACGTCAACCTGTCCATTCTTGAAAGAAGGAGAAAATCATGAAACGCATGATTCTAGTCGTCACCGTGGTTTGGTTTAGTCTTATGCTTCTTTTCACTGTTGAAGTTCAAGGTCAAGAGACCAGGCAACCTACGGATGCTCAAACGACAGAGCAAGTCCAAGTACTCTCGACACGCGTCGTCACTGAGCTCACCAGCTCTATCACGAGCGAAATTTGGACACCCGCTGATCCATCGAAGGATAAAGGAATCGCTCTTTCGGTTCGGCTTGCACGTGGATTCGATTATTCCGCTAAGGATTTTACCCTGGCGTTCAAAAGCTCGGACAAAGAGCAGAAAGTAATGGCGGTCGGACATACTGCCATTCCTCCAGGCGGGTGGCTTTTTGCCAAGGAGGGAACGGAATGGAGTTTCTTTCCCGGAAAGATGGAAGGTAAACCGACCATAGATATGGGCCTTCTCTTTGTTCTTCCTCTCGAAGTGAAAGAAGTTACTCTAATGTACAAGGACAAAGCTGTCGGGAAGCCCGTTGCCCTCAAGCAACCCTAATGTCTTCTGAGACGGTAGATCGTTGCCAGCCGCGCATAACAATTCGTTGGACGCGAGCGGAACCACCTTGTCTCTTATGACAACTTGTCTGTAACGTGGTTGACCGCCGCCGCGTCAACTCAACCGTTGGGCGCTTTGTGAAGTCCCTCTACAGACTGACTAAGACGATGAGAAAACAATTATTGACACTCGTATTCGGGCTATTGTTATGTAATTCTTTGGCGGCAATCTGCTCGGCGCAACGGCTTAGCGACTTCGTTAAGCTCGATCCTAAGAAGCCCGATCCGTATCTTGGCACTTACCAACTGGCGTCAGGCGACTTGATAGTCATCTCGCGCTCATTGTACCGCCTTTGGTATCACGAGCCTCGCACGGGGCGCATTCGGGCGCTCAATCCAATATCGGAAAATACGTGGGTTGGGGGACCCTCTCTTTTGGTTTACTCTCCCGCCGAATTCCAAATTACATTTACCAGGAACAAGAAAGGGGAAGTGCCAAGCCTCATTCTGAAACAAGCGCGCGCCCCCGACCAATTAGCAAAGAAGGCGAGCTTCTATCGCGAAGAGCTTGTCAGCTTCCGTAACGGGGATGCCACGTTGGCCGGCTCGCTACTAATCCCGGCCACGAAGGGGCCGCACCCGGCCGTGATCTTCATACATGGTTCCGGCGCGCAAAACCGTAACGGGTTTGATGGGATCTTGCGCAGACCCGCCGATCATTTTGCTCGCAATGGAATAGCGGTGCTCATCTATGACAAACGTGGAACGGGACAATCCATCGGAAACTGGGAGACAGAAAGCTTCGACGACCTCGCTGGCGATGCGTTGGCCGCGTTGCAGTTTCTTCAGAGTCGCCAAGATATTAGCCCGAAGCAGATAGGTTTGTGGGGCATTAGCCAGGCCGGTTGGATCATGCCAAAAGTAGCCGCACGCTCAAAGGACATTGCCTTTATCATCTCCGTCTCCGGCGCCGGCACCGGCGTTACTGTGGGTCAGCAGGAAATGTTCGATCTGCAAAATGACTTGCGCGCCGCTGGATTCTCTCCAGAAGAAATCAATGAATGGTTGAAGGTCTGGCATCTCTTCTTTGAATATGTGCGAGCGGGAGAGGGCGCGGACAGAAAACAACTGGATGCTCTGATCCAAAAGCTCGGACAGAACAAAAAGCTCACGGATGCGTTGCGTAAAAGTTGGCTCGTGGACCTGCAAACTCCGGTTGATTGGAAGAGTCATAACCAGGAGGTTTTTCGCTATCCGCCAGATTTCGACCCGGTGCCGTTATGGGAGCAGTACAATGGTCCTGTTTTAGGAATCTTCGGAGGAATGGATTCTCTTACTCCAGTGCAACAGGTTCTTCCCAACTTTACGAAGGCTCTGATGACTCGAACGAACAGCGATTCTACGGTGGTGGTCCTCCCTAAAGGGAACCACACTCTTCTAGAGTCAGAAAATGTAAATGACAGGGAATCGGCTAAATTGAAAAGATACGTCCCCGGCTACTTTGATACGATGACCGACTGGCTCCAAAAGCGGTTGTTTCACCGCGCCCAACAAATCGTTGCAGGTGAGCCGCGGTAGCTCGTTTCTCAACTTGAAAGATAGAATCCACGCTGTGTGTAGCCGCGCGGCCACCTGAACTCTGACGTTGGGTGGCTTCGTAAATTCTCTTTGACAGGGTGGCGTTGAATCGAAGACACGCTCCGCGAAACTTGACTCGCGTGGTTCATCGACGCGGAAGAAACTCACGTAGCGTGGTTGCATCAACGCGCCGCCCAACAAATCGTTGCAGGTGAGCCGCGGGAAGCGTCTCTCTCAACTAGCGTGGTGCTTTCAATCTTGCGTGCGATCGCCGCGGCCACCTGAACTCTGACGTTGGGTGGCTTCGTAAATTCTCTTTGACAGGGTGGCGTTGAATCGAAGACACGCTCCGCGAAACTTGACTCGCGTGGTTCATCGACGCGGAAGAAACTCACGTAGCGTGGTTGCATCAACGCGCCGCCCAACAAATCGTTGCAGGTGAGCCGCGGGAAGCGTCTCTCTCAACTAGCGTGGTGCTTTCAATCTTGCGTGCGATCGCCGCGGCCACCTGAACTCTGACGTTGGGCCGCTTCGTCTTCCTGAGTTAACAACGGAACCTAAGACAAAACAATATTTGCCACAAAATAGGGGGCCACGGTGTTTTAACATTAGACAGTGAAAATTTGGACGCACCCATAGGAGGCTTTGTGCGACAGACATTTGCACCGTATTTTCGGGTCACGAGGATGTACCGCGTGTATTGGCGCTGTCTGTATTCCGTTTGTCTTGTTTCCGTCGTAGCTGGGGCCCTTTCCGTCGCGCCCTCTCATACCAGCGCCACGAGATTGCGTCAATCTCCGAAGTTAGATGCCGCGCAACTGAACGGGACATGGAGGGTGTCGCTTCACGAAACGGATGGCGTGGAACTTGTTTTCCGAATGACTTTCGCAGTTACAGGCAAAGAGCCGCTGCGATGGGAGGCTTACACGCGGCAGGGCGCGGCGCGTGAGATGGTTGGCGGCGGGACCGCGTTCCTGGGTCGTTTGCTAGGTAAGATGCCGCCACATGAAGCGCTGATCTATATAGGCGACGGCACCGCGGAAGAACGCGGCGACGCCGTCTCGCTAAAAGGCGTACTCGAATCGCCTTTCCTCGGGCATCGTGACTTTAATGGCATCCTCACCGATCAAACGATCCGCGGTGATCTCGCTCGCTCGTCGTCCGGCGTAAAAGCGGGGACAATGGAAGCGGTGCGGGATAATTCGACTGAAGCCCTCCGCGATTACCCGGCACTCGGTGCGGAACTCGAGCGAGCGATCCGCGCCAGCATCTTCAATCCCGTATTGCTTCAACGGCGCGAGTTCTCACAATTCTTTGATGAAATCGGCGTTCGATTTGCGCGGGCGCGCGATGATTTGGACGCGGTAGGAGCCTTTCAGGCTCTGAAGCCGTCGCTCCGAACGTCACATCTCGAGTTCATACGCAATCCACGCCTCGCCTCCCGGACAGTGGAAGACGTAATCGCCGGTGACAAGGACATCAACCCTGACACATTGGTGCGGTTAAGCTTCCCCGTACCGGAAGTGGCATTTCTTCGGATCACAAAATGGGACCGAGTAGCGCCCGCCATTGACCGCGCGTTCGAGCGAATTGACTCCGCCGGTTCGCGCGTCCTCATCCTCGACATCCGAAGCAATCCGGGGGGCGACGCAACGTCAATGGCGCCGGTCGCGCACCTGATGAACCAGCAGGCCATGGTCGGCACGTTCCTCGGACGCAAGTGGTACGAAGCGCATGGCGCCGCGCCGACATCATCTGACCTCGCCGGCATACGCAGCGCGGGAAGCGATGTGTCTCCTTTGCAGCTCCTCAACGATCTACGAGAGCACGGCGCGCTTGTCGGAAGGGTTGTCCCGCGCGCACCTTATTTTGCCGGCGCCGTGTATCTGCTGGTGGACCACACGACGGGAAGCGCCTCGGAACCATTAGCGCACTTTCTGTCAGCGACGCGACGCGCCACCATCATTGGTGAACGAACCTCAGGTGCCATGCTGATGGCGCTACCCCATGCTTTGCGCGATGGATGGGTGGCTATCATTCCAGAGGCGGATTTCATTGCGGTGGACGGTACACGGCTTGAGGGAAATGGTGTCGAGCCGAATATTAAGACGGCACCGACTGACGTTTTCCTGGCTGTAGCTGATCAGATCGAGACGACGCTGCCGTTTTCAGCAGCAGTTCTGCGCGCCGGATCATACGAAACGTTGAAACGTCCGGCGGACGCTGAGCGCGCGTATGTGGCAGCGCTCCGCGTCGCGAACCAGCAGCGTCCTGTCCCGAAACCTACCTGGCTCGCTGGGGTTCACAAGCGGCTCGCAGGCATCCTGATGACCAAAGGTGATCGCCAAGGAGCACTGCGCGAATACGCCGAGGTGCTTAAACTGGTCCCGAATGATGCCGAAGCGCTCGCGGCAGTACGGGGTGGGAACTGATGGAAGCCGGTCAAACCAATCCCGGTGCGTCCGCTCCGCGTTGCGTAGCCGAACTCTTTATTGAGCGCCGCCCAACAACTCATTCAACCGGAGCGCGAATAGCGGGGCTTTCATGCGCGAGACTCGGCCTTATCGGCGGTTCGTCGCGCCCGGTTAATTCGAGCGTTGGGCGCTTTCCGGGCTGAATCCGCCAGATTAATTTGAATGTTGCGAGACTTAATGATGTATCACAAAGCAATGAAACTTCCTGCCGGCCAATTATACGGGCATGTCTTAAGAGGTCACGAAGTTGCCGGACTTGCATTGATAGAAACCAGCTACCCTGCAAGCCTTGAGCTTCCATTGCATTCGCACGAACAGGCCTATTTGTGTTTTGTTCTTCAAGGTGCGTATACGGAAATCTATGGAAGCAGAACGCGCCTGTGTAAGCCTTCAGCCTTGATTTTTCATCCACCAGACGAATTACACTCGGATCATTTTCATAATGCCAGAGGACGCTGTTTTAATGTTGAAATAGATTCTCAGTACCTGGAACGGATACGTGAGCATTCGGTGATACTAGACAGCCCGATTGATTTCTATGGCGGGTTGCTGGCTCATCTTTCAATGAAGCTCTACAAAGAGTTTTGCGAAGCGGAAGAAGCCTCGCCACTGGTTATCGAGGGTCTCGCACTGGAAATTCTAGGTGAAGCATCCAGGCACACTGCGCGGGTTTCTGAGCGGCGGGTTCCACGCTGGCTTAAGCAGGCAAGAGAGCTTATTCACGCAAATTTTTCTACAACTTTGACACTAGCCTTTATCGCTGAGTCGGTTGCTGTGCATCCTGTTCATCTGGCCCGTGCATTCCGTCGACATTACCGATATACAATTGGTGAGTATGTTCGTCAGCTTCGAATCGAATTCGCCTGCCGCGAGCTTTCTTTATCTGACATCCCTCTGGTTGAAATCGCTTCGGCGGCTGGCTTCTCTAGCCAGAGCCATTTTTCAACAATATTCAAGCGACACACCGGCCTGACTCCGGCTGAATATCGGGCTGTTGCCCGGTCGCGCTAATTGAATTGAAAAATGTTAATACGGTGGACGACGCGGAGTTGATCACGTGATAGAAAGGAAAGGAGAAATACCCATTGCGCGGGAGGCTTAGATGCAGCGTGCTATTTTGCTCCCTATTATCTTAGTTGTTCTGGTCATAGGCAGTTATGCCGAACAAGAGCAAACCCTTCAAACAGACGCCTCCACTCCGCATTTTCGTTTCAGTTCAGCTAGGAATGCCTTACGTATCCCGTTTGATCTGTACGGCGGTCGCCTGATTTATTTACAAGTGCGGGTCAATGGCTCGAACCCCCTCTGGTTCATCCTGGACACAGGGGCTTCATCAGGCTCTTTCCTAAACGTCAAGTGGGTCAAGCCTTTAGGTTTACAACTTCAAGATAAACAGGTTGTTTCTGAGCCTGGGGGTGATGTTGAGATGGGCAGCATCAAAGGAGTCTCCCTGAGCCTTCCTGGCGTGGACCTTCTCGATCAGAACCTTCTAACCGCTCCTTTATCATCGTTAGAGCCTTATGTAGGTCGGCCCGTTGATGGAATACTAGGTCACGACTTTGTTAGTCAGTTCGTAATTGAAATCAATTATGCAGATAGGGTCATTAACCTTTATGATCCGCAAACCTATCGTTACTCGGGTTCAGGGGAAATCATCCCGGTTACGATAGAAAAGAACATGCCCTTTGTGCAGCTCAAACTTCTGCGGCCTGGGCGAGGGACCGTCAAGGCTAAACTGGAACTCGACACGGGAAGCTTCGAAGCCCTTGGGTTGAACGAGTCATTCGTAAGACAAGTTGGTCTCATTTCTCCCACCCAGAAAAGACTTGTAGAGCGAGGAGTAGCAATCGGAGGGGAAACGAAAGGGTACCGTACGCGTATCAAAGGTCTTCGATTGGGACGATATCTGATTAGCAATCCGGCTATCAATGTAACCACGGACACCGGCGGATATGAAGGTCAAACGAAAGCCGCTGGAGTTCTTGGCGGAGAAATTCTCCGCAGATTCAAGACTATATTGGATTATCATCATGGGCAGGTAATTCTTGAAAAGAACTCTCGTTTCATTGAACCATACGAATATGACATGAGCGGGATAGGGCTGATTGCTGAAGGACCGGACTTCAAGATTTTCAAGGTGCATCAGATATTGGAACACTCTCCGGCTGCGGAGGCCGATTTGCGCGAGGGCGACATCATCACATCCATCAATGGCCGACCAACTGCCGAATTCAGTTTAGTTCAGTTGATTCAAATGCTCAGACAGAAAGGGCGCGATTATAGCTTGGACGTCAAGCGCGGTAAAATACTAATGAAAGCTAAGATAAGACTGCGGAGATTGATTTGATTCCTGAAGCCGCGCCCAACAATTCGTTGCAGGTGAGCGCGGGATAGCGCCTTTGGCAAGTAGCTTGGTCCGGCGCGGGTTGCGTGCCACCGCCCGCGCCACCTGAACTCAAACGTTCGCGCGCATCGCTGTGTCAGAACGGCGAGCGGTAGCGACCCGATCATAAACTCAACTTGCGTGTTCGATCCCATCGCTACCGCTCCGGGTTCTGACACGCACGCCGAGCTTGCTCGCTTCCGTTAACAGAAAACCAGTAGCGCGTTACAATCAGGGGCGCTCGAACAAATCGTTGGACGCGAGCGGAACCAGCGGGCTCTTTATCGACAACTTGTTCGTGGCGCGGTTGTTCGCCGCCGCGTCAACTCCACGTTATCCCGCGCCGCTTTTTGAAAACGGTAAACGGGCCATGTTTGGCATGTCGTCCAAGTGGCCGCCATCGCGCGCGACCAAATAGAATGCTCGTTGAAATGCAGTGGTAAGGTCGCGCGCTCTGCCCCAACGTTGAATGGTCGGCGCGACCCACTTGGGCGCGGTATAACAAATCGTTGGACGCGAGCGGAGTCGGCGGGCTTCTCATCGACAACTCATCCGTAGCGCAGTTGTCTCCCGCCGCGTCAACTCAATCGTTCGGCGGCTCACGTGCTAACAATATTGAAGGGTTGGTTGTCGCTGATCTCGGCAGTTGAGTCTCTGAGGAAAACAGTTGCGTGTGGCGAACGTTGCGTGGTTTAGTTCCTGTCGGCCGAACGGCGGTGTGTGTTGCGGGGGTGCCTCCGCTCCGCGTTTCATTTGAGGTAGCTTTACGTGGCTGCGCGGGGGCGGGATAGTCGGCGGTGCTTGAATGGTTGGGCGGCTTGAATCGCTCCGCGTGCTTTCCCGGATGATCGCCGCCGAACAAATCGTTGGACGCGAGCGGAGCCAGCGCGTCTCTTGTCCATAACTTGTCCGTAGCCCAGTTGTTTCCCGCCGCGTCAACTCAAACGTTATCCCGCTTCGCTTTTTGAAAACTACAAATGTGCAACGGAGCCTCGTGACTCACTCGGATGGAACGTCGATGGCATCGCGCGCGGCCAGCGGGTTGAGTCGGGCTTGGTAACTTCGATCATTGAATGGCGACTGTGAGCGCCGCGCGCGCTCGTTATTCACCGAGAACCGGTTGCGCGTTACAATCCAGGGCGGGATAACAAATCGTTGGACGCGAGCGGAACCAGCGGGCTTGTCATCGACAACTTGTCCGTTGCGTAGTTGCTTCCCGCCGCGTCAACTCAATCGTTGGGTGTCACCAGCAGCACCCGTTTCTCTGCTGGAACTACTGGAGGAAATCAAATGAACGAAAAGCGGATTCGCAATATGGTTCTCGCCATTGTTGCTGGGTTATTGCTCCTCAATCTCGGATGCATGCTCTTTCCGGGTACCCATGCTGTCTCCACGATACAGTACAATGTCATCAAAATCGAGCTACATCAACCTAACGGTGCTCTAACTGATGCGAGCGCCATTCAACGAACGTTGAATCAACAGGGCGCGCAGGGGTGGGAGTATGTCGGCGATCTCGGCGCCACGTTCTTGATATTCAAGAAGTAGTGTTCAACCCGATGCGGGCGCGTGTGTTGGCGCCTGAGTGACACCCAACAAATCGTTGGACGCGAGCGGAACCAGCGGGCTTGTCATCGACAACTTGTCCGTTGCGTAGTTGCTTCCCGCCGCGTCAACTCAATCGTTAGACGGCAGAATCAGCGGAAAGGGGTGCCACAATGGCGAGAGTGAAGAGCGTCCTATCAATTCTCGTTCTGGCAACGACACTGTCGGCCTGCTCGAAGTCTTTCTCGGGTTGGTATGCGAATGAAAGAGGCCCTGCAATCACCACTCTCCAGTTCGAATCAGACGGGAGCTGCAGAGCGGTGACGGGCACTTTTTTTGGAACGGTTGAGGAGCGCGGAACATATAAGATCGCGGGCAACACTTTGACAATCCAATGGAGAGGCGAGAGGAAGGGAAGCACATCCTGGACGTTGGAGCGTGACGCCATTGTGAGTGACGAAACAGGAAATCGCTATGTCAAACAGGAGAGCCATGATTCGCAACCCGAGGCGAGCCAACCGAAGGCGCAGGTCCGCAGTCTAAATGGCGAAGGAGCCCAAAAGTTTTTGGATGACTGGTACCAGTTCGAATTCGGGAGCACGCTGCTTGGGCTGGCAGGGGAACTTAAGGTCAAAACACCTCTTGCGGCCCAAGCCTCTCGAGCCGCGATAGTAGTTAGCTCCATGGGCGATGCGAGAGAGAATTGGCTTGAGGCGCACATAACCTTTAGTGCTGTGCCGATCGAAAAGCGCAGCGTTCAAGTATCGGCAGACGAAGTAGTACGTCGCGCGATGCTATCCCCCGAGGAAGCGGTGCACCTCGCGATCAAAGAGGGAAGACTGTCCCTTTACTCGGGCCCAGGACTTGCTGACTTCAAATACGAAGGCGGCAGGTGGTTTCTTCATCGTGTTGTCGCCTCGGGCCTGCCATCTTGGGACCGTTCAAATGAATGGATGGTTGGTGAAGACTGGAATCTCGCTTTTCAAGAACGGCACCTAACGGCTCGATAGCACATGACGGATTCCCGCTGTTGAGCCGTCTAACATCGGTTTGCGGCCGGCGGCGGCTGATGCGATTATGAGCCGCAGCGGCTGAAACCTGCCGTTAGGCGCCACGGGTCAAAGGAAAATGGAGAGGAGATTGCCATGAAGTTCAGGATACTCTGTGTCACAACTATTTGTTTCTTCCCATTTCTGCTGCAAACGGCGGAAGCTCAGCAACGGGAGAAGCAATTGCCATCCGCTACCGAAGTGACGTTGGAGGCTAAGATTGTTAGTGCTGTGCAACCCGATAGTGTGAAGATCCTACGCCAGTTCGGCGATCATAAAGCGCCAGAAGGCCAAAAATGGCTATATCTTAGGGTTCAGATAGATGTTCCTAAAGAAGAAACCTGGTTGCTGGTCAAAAGCATTAAAGTCATTGATGAATCATCAAGGGCTTATCCCGCGCTTGGCATGGCGATCGGAAAGCCGATTGGGAAAGATGATTTATTTGTCCTCTTCGATTCAGACCCAGTAGGCCTGGCCCAACTCGATGATAAGGACGGTATCATTTTCATCCTCGGTTATATGAAGGATGATCTTGGAATATTGCTGTCAAAGAAACAACAAGTGGAAACACGTCTTTTGTTTGCCGTTCCCGTGGCGGTAAAGCGCCTTCTCTTGCAAATCGGCGAGGGCACCAAAATGCTGGTGCCAGTGAGATAGAAATCCTCCTCCGAGCAGGCACTTATCTCACCCGAAGGGCGTCTAACTCCGCGATGCACGCGAGCGCAAAAAGCGCGCCGCGTGATCTTGATCGTTAGGCATCCGTAAAACCAGTATGCACCGGCAACACATTATGAAATTGAAAGGAAAGGATAAGATCATGAAACCCATCACGCTCTTTTTCATCCTCGCTTTTTCCATATTCAGTCTTTTCCCCGTTGTTGAAGCTCAAAAACCGAGGGGCCAAACAACACCCAAACCTGAATCAACCCTTAATCAAACCAAGGTAAGAATCGCCCAAACCATGTCGTCACAACAAGCATCCGAAATGCTGCAACGACTATATTATGAAGATAAGTTGAATCCATTTTTGTCTCCATACGCTTGGCCCGGCTACACCCTTAGTCCGGAGAACTGTTTCGGCTTTGTCTTATCAAACGGCTCGCGTGTGCTTGGCGTAAGCGAAAGACGTGATCAACCAGAACTCCTTGACAAGGATGGCAATTTTCTTGGAGTAAATATCGGCCTCCTTTATTCAGAATCGGCTTTTTACATCGAGGATAAAACCTTTGAAAAAGGAGTGCGCTATTTATGGGTCAGCCACGACAAATTAACATTTACTGGAAAAGGTGAGTTGAACTCGTTGAATCTCAGCTCGAAACTTGATGATTCCCTTATCAAAGGAGCAGGCACAAAGCCACGATTCTCCATAACCCAATATGAAGATAAGGTTCTTATCACCATCGAGAGCAATAAGTTTACAATTATATTCAAGGAATGAATTTGAAAAACCCGGATGCCTAACAACTCATTCCAGCGGAGCGCGGGATAGCGTCCTTCTCAACCAACTTCGTTCCGGCGCTGCTTGAATGCTGCTCGCCCGCGCCCGCTGAATTCGATCGTTAGACGGCTGTATGCTGATTCAGCGAGCTTGGAGAATCAGGGAGCATTTACATGAATATGAGAAATCGAATTCAGCGAGTGGTACAAGGTTCAATCGTACTCCCATTGGTGTTGGCGTTCTCTTCGCTGACATTCTCACAAGACAAGTCATCTTCAGTTACACAGATAGTTCTGCTCGGCACAGGCACTCCGGCTCCACTCCCGGAACGATCAGGTCCCTGCACAGCGATCATAGTCAATGGCACTCCTTACCTCGTTGACTTAGGGCCGGGCGTTGTTCGACGCGCGATGGCTGCCTATCAGAAAGGAGTGAAAGCCTTACATTTCACGAACCTGAAAACGGCCTTCATCACGCATCTGCACTCGGATCACACAGTAGGCTATCCGGATTTCATTTTTACTCCTTGGGTCGTCGGCCGAACAGGCCCGCTTGAGGTATTTGGCCCGAAAGGAATTAAAAGCATGACCGACCACATCCTAGAAGCTTGGAAGGAAGATATACAGATTCGCACCCAGGGAATGGAGCGAAACTTTCCCGACCACAATGACACCGGCTACAAGGTCAACGTGCATGAGATCGAACCTGGTCTCGTGTACAAGGACAAGAACGTTACTGTCACAGCGTTTCTTGTCCGACATGGTGAATGGCCGCAGGCCTTCGGCTACCGCTTCGAGACACCAGATCGAACTATCGTCATATCTGGGGATACCAGTTCAAGCCAAAGCATCATTGATAACTGTCACGGATGTGACGTGCTGATTCACGAAGTTTACACGCAAGCCGGATACGACAAAGCGCCGCTAGCGTGGCAGCAGTATCGTTTGAAGTACCATACCTCATCAAAGCAGTTGGCGGAGCTGGCGAGTAAAGCGAAGCCAAAGTTGCTGATTCTCTATCATCAAGGTTATCAGTTTAATCTTTCGACAGAAGAAGATTTGATAAGAGAGATGAGAGAGGTATACAAAGGCAAGTTTGTTTCTGGCCACGATCTTGATATTTATTGATTCGGCTATAGCAGCGAACTACACATGGTCACAATCGCCGTCTAACACGTCGTTGCAGGTGAGCCGCGGTAGCGCCTCTCGCAACTTGCTTGGTGCGGCGAAGGGTGCTTTGATTCGCGCCGCCGCGTCAACTCAACCGTTCGTTAGGCATTCAACTTTCTCCCATCCAGTTTCTACGCCACACTATTAAAGGAGTCGCACAATGCCTGAGGTATCCACATTCCGCCTGTATCTTCTGAGAGCTACGTACCTGTTGATATCTGTGGGGCTTGGATTAATGATCTGGCCAAGACTAATCCACCACACCAGCGACTGGGCTCTGAAGAATGGCGATGAAGTCGGCTTGCTGGCTGGGTTGCAGGTCTTAGCATTGTTGGGGATTCGATACCCGCTTAAAATGCTACCTTTGCTTTTGTTCGAACTAACGTGGAAGTCGATTTGGTTGGTAGCGATTGCTTTACCACTGTGGCGTGCCCATCAAATCGACCCGGTGACAGCGGAGTCGATCAAAGCCTGCGGAATGGGAGTGGTCATCTGTTTGGTAGCTATTCCTTGGCATTATGTACTTACGAAATTCGTTAGAGAGCCTGCGGATCGATGGAAGTGATTCGGCTTCAGTCACCCATGCCGTGCAACCACTGCCGCCATTTGGAGTTCATCTTCCGAGGGCCAATAGCGCAGAGGGCAGGCCGAGAATGCCTAACCCCTCGTTCAAGCGGACCCGACTGCGTCGGGCCGCTTAACTTTTTTCGTTCGCGCGCATCGTTCTTTAATAAAAACAAACGAACGCGAGGCTTGCTGGTATCGGAGGCCGCGCGGCGTTCGTGGCGGTTCAGATGCTTGGTCGAGACGAGTGGCGTTCGCCGCCGACCGCGCTTACTCGTTCCTGTTAACGAAAAACCAGTAGCGCGTTACAATGAAGAGCGCTCGAACAAATCGTTGGACGCGAGCGGAGTCGGCGGGCTTCTCATCCATGACTTGTCCGTAGCACAGTCGTCCGCCGCCGCGTCAACTCAAACGTTATGTCGCTCCTTTGTGAACATTGTTCAGACCTCGGTCGTTAGGAATTACAACGATGAAAAGTCACATAATCAAACTGGCTGTCCTTCTATTCGCGATCACACTGTTGCTCTCAAGTCTGCTTGGCCCATTGACGAACGTTAATGCTCAGGCGCCGTTGCCACAGCAGGAAGCTTATCAATTTACAAACGGTCAATGGTTTGACGGAAGCAGTTTTCGCCGTCGAGCCTTTTACTCCATCAATGGGGTCTTAACGCTCAAGAAGCTTGCAAAAATTGACAAAGTGTTTGACCTGAAAAATGGATACGTCATTCCGCCGTTTGCCGAAGCACATAACCATTGGCTCGAGCCGCAACGAGTTGATGAATATATCCAGAATTACCTGCGTGACGGCATTTTCTACGTCAAAGACGAAGCAAATCTGCCATTCATTGTTACGCAGTTTCGAGACAAACTAAATCGTCCGACCAGCGTTGATTTCATAACCGCTCTGCAAGGCTTTACTGGAAGCGGTGGGCATCCGTTGGAGATAATTCGGCAATTTCAAAAAATGGGAGTTCTTCCCCAAGAGTGGAGCGAACGCGATTTTGACGGTAAGGCGGTAATGATTGTTAACGACGCGAAGGACATTCCAAGCCGTTGGTCACTTCTGCTCGAAAGCAAGCCGGATTTTGTCAAAGTGTTTCTGAATTATTCCGGCCAGGACGAGGGCCGCAAGGGTAATCCGAAAAAAACGGGTCTTGACCCGAGATTTCTTTCTGAAATCGTCAGACTCGCACATAAAGCAGGACTTTATGTTTCCGTGCATATTTCAACGGCGGCAGATTTTCACAACGCACTCGTTGCCGGCGCAGACGAAATCGCACATCTTCCGTTTGTAGATTTTGACAAGGAACTTGGAGACGAACATTTTCTCATTTCGGAAACGGACGCACGGCTTGCGGCCCAGCAGCGCGTTCGAGTGATTACGACTCTCGGCTGGTTAAGAGCGGACTTAGGTGACGACCCGCAACGGGAGAAACAAGCGCGAACGCAGGTTGTCGTACCAAACCTACGGCTGCTCAAACGGTATGGTGTGAAGTTGCTGGTAGGCAGCGACCAATTTCGACAAACCTCGCTGCCTGAAATCCTGCTCATCTCTAGCCTGGATGTCTTCACCAACCGTGAACTCCTGAAAATGTCTTGTGAAGTTACACCCCAAGCGATTTTCCCAAAACGAAAAATAGGGTTTCTACGCGAAGGCTTTGAAGCGAGCTTCTTAGTGCTTGAGGGGAATCCTTTGACGAACTTCGAGGAAATCAAGAATATTAAATTACGTTTCAAACAAGGCTACCTTCTCAACCTGCAAAAATGAACGAACACGCGACATAACAAATCGGGTATGAAAGACGGAGTCAAGCGCAGAGATCTCCTCTTCCGCCAAAGTCATGATTGACTTCGGAGGGCTATTAACGACTCGCCGGCTGGCGTTTCAAGTTGGCTCACCGAGTTGCTACGAGTAACCGGACCGCCCGGACTTATTCACCCTTTGTCGACCGTTTCTGTTTTTGCTTCTTGCAGCCATTCAGGTATGTGAGACTCACGCACTCTGAGGCGCGGCCTATGGTTCGATTGGGCTTGGTGGTCGGTGCGGGCCTAACCATTGGACGGGACTGCGAGCAGAAAGCGCATTGAGTGTTTCCTCTCGGTCCACGATTTAGTTTAGAGACTCCGCACCGGCCCATAAGGGTTTAAGGTGGCGGCCACAGCCACTACTAACTCGATAAGTTATTAACCTGGTTCCAGCCGCGAGCAAGTGTAGTGAACGTCAGCGGCTTAGTTCATCGCCATAAGGTGTCCTCCTTAACCACATCGCCCTTAAGGTTGAAACAATCTTGCGCTGCACCGTCAGTCGCGCATGAGTCTTATCGTGCGTGGTCTCGAGGGCTCGTTGGTAAGTGCGCTTGAACCCATTGTCCTGACGCGAGCGGATCGCCACGTCGAAAGCTTTGCGCGAAACATCCTTCAAACGACCGCAGCCGGAGCGATCGAGGCGCGGCCGGCGCAAAGGTTTGCCGTTGCTGCTCCGGTGACTAACACTTAGCCGGCAGTACTTCCATAACTTGCGCTTCGAGCTGAAGCGGCTGGGCGTGTGGATGTAAGCACTGAAACGACAAGCACCGATGGGACCAATGCCAGGCACGGTGCGAAACAGTTTGATCTCCGCGAAAGCCTGGGCCGCGCGGAGCATCAACAGCCGCGCTTGCTCTTGCGCCGCCACGCTCTGGTCCAGAACTTCGTAGAGTTGAGTGATAGCGGTGCGCAGGTCGCGTGATTCTACCTGGGCCAGCACTTCTTTGCGTCCCTTGCTTGAGAAGAGCCGTTCGCCAGTTACGATCACTCCCTGCATTCGCAACCGCGCCTTGACCTTCGTTTTCAGACGGGCCTGCTGGCCGGTCATCTCATCGTAGTGTTGCCCCAGTTGTTTGAAGTTACGCCGCGGCTGATCCGGCGCGTAGTGCACTTCCTTGAAGCGATTCAGGCGCAGCAGCTCGGCCAGTTTGTAAGCGTCGACCCGGTCGCACTTGTCGGCGTCTTTGGCGATCCAAGCGTTGTCCTTGGGATGTGAACAGACCACTCGCGTTACCAGCGGCGCGATTACTGCTGCGGCCCAGGGCGCTAACTCGCCGGCTTCCAGATGCACCTGAATCTCACCACGCTGATCTGCAAATGCCGCTCGTAGGTTTTGCTTCACTGGTAGTGAAACTTCGATTCACTTTAATCGAACCATCAGTCTTGATGGCTACCTGTTGAAAACTACTCGACCCGAGATCGAGTCCGACGTAAACTATCTCCATGCAGATGTCTCCTCCCTAAATAATCAGGTATTGGGAAAGCAGGATGATTATCCTGCCGGAGACATCTGCTGCTTGAACCTTAAATTGAGAGCCCGACTTTCATCGTACCATTGGACGCGAGCGGAATGAGCGCGTCTCTTAGCGACAACTTGCGCGTAGCACCGTTGTCTCCGCCGCGTCAACTCAACCGTTCGACGTTTCGTGTTGTTGACGAAAGACGCTTCTTAATTATGTATGAAACTTTCTAATAAACTACCAATTCGGTTATCTACAATCGTCATTTTGTTTCTACTTGCCTGCCTTCCTTTATCCGGCAATGCACAAGGCACAAAAATCGCGCCCGTGCAGGATTTTCGTTTAACCTCAGGTCGCAGCGCACGCGCCATTCCGTTTGAGCTTTATATGAACCTGATCTTCTTGCAGGTTCGCGTGAACGGTTCAAAAACGCTTTGGTTTAACTTGGATACGGGGCTTCAAACTACAATCTTAGATTCCAAGCAAGCGGAAGAATTGGGTTTGAAACTTGAGGATAAAACTCAGGTGAACGTGCCGGGCGGAACTCTCGAACTTGCCTTTGCCAACGGCGTATCCTTTAGCTTGCCCGGCGTTGAAATGTCCAATCAGCGAGTCAGAACTTTACCTCTATCAGTTTTTACGCCTGTTCTGGGTCGCCCGATACACGGAACAATCGGGCATGATTTGTTCAACCGCTTTGTCGTCGAGATTGATTATGCGGCGCGGGTAATTAACTTGTATGAGCCTGATAGTTATAAATACTCCGGGACTGGCGAAATCATTGCTGTAAAGATTGAGAATGAAGAGCCTTTTATGCAAGCTAAAATCCTCCAACCGGGACGCGCACCAATCGAAGCCAAATTGAAGATTGACACTGGAAGTGTCAATGAACTCGGTCTGAACGGGTCTTTTGTTCAAGCTGTAAAACTTGTTAGTTCGACACAAAGGGTCGTGCCGCAACCCGGCGTTGGTTTGGGTGGAATCACTGAAAACTATGTAACGCGCATTGGCGGTCTGCAAATAGGTCGGCTCTTTATAAAAAATCCCGTTGCCGGGTATTCCAAAGATTTGGAGCGCGGCGGCGATGCCGGAACTATCGGCGGAGAAATCTTTCGCCGTTTCAAGGTAATTTTCGACTACTCACGCGGACGAATGATTCTCGAAAAGAACAAACATTTTAGCGAGCCATACAAATATGACGCGAGCGGATTGTTTCTTGTTGCCGAAGGCGTGAATTTCGATTTAATTAAAGTTCTTCGCGTAACTGAAAACACACCGGCGTTTGAAGCAGGATTGCGTGAGCAAGATGTAATCACAACGATTAACGATATGCCGGCAAGTAAATTTACGCTGGAGAAAATACGTCAGGTGTTCACGCGGAAAGGGCAAACCTATCGAGTGAAATTCAAGCGTGGCGAAGAAACAAGACAAACGAAAATCAACTTGAGGGCCTTAGTCTAGGCACGTCGAACAAATCGTTGCACCGGAGCGCGGGTCGCCCTTCGTTAACTTGCCAGGGCGCACTGCCGGGATCAACGTTCGCCCGGTACTGATGCAGCTTGATTGTGGCACGCGCATCTTGCGCATGATTTCACGGGCGGGACGCCCGTGCCACCTTTCCAAACTCTATCAGTAACGTTCGCCCGGCTTGCTTCCTTTCGCGCCTTCGTAGCTAGGTTGCGCTTTGTTGCGGTAGATTAGTCTTGGCTTGCTGGTTTCTTCGCCTTTCGCCGGCCCGAAAACAAGTTCAAAAGAATAGATATTCCCGCCCTGCTCTTTGCGGTCCTCAATGTCTTTGGTGCGCATCTCTTCCGCCTGTGCGCGCGAATCTACCCTGATGACCGAGCCGCCATTAATCTGCATGTCAGAATCGTAGTAGTCCACAAGGATGCCGTGTGTCTTCGCCGGTTCGACCACATTTCGGTCAAAGTATTCGCCTGCCTTCTTCTTGTTTGAGTAGTCTGGGATGTTCGCGGGCAAGGCCACCACGTTCGAGATGTACCAGCGCCTTTCCTCGGGATGTTCACTGCTGGTTTCGACTGCTTGCTGGTGAACGTGCGTCTCAACGACGACAAAAAACCAGTCGCCGTCCGCGTTGCCGTCGGTCGCCGCGCTGGCGGGGCGTGACAACTGGCCGGGCAGTAGACATAAGATGATTGCAAAGAGAAAGACGGCCGGACGGATATGCATCGTGGCTCCTTCGGGCTTAGTAGAATCGTGATTTGACGGCGTATAGAGTACCAACTTTAGTTGGGCCTTTCCTCGCCTTACAAAAAACCCGACTAAAGTCGGTACTCCGAAACACCGCTTATCAAAGTAGGACACGACCTTCGGGCTTAGTAGAATCGTGATTTGACGGCGTATAGAGTACCAACTTTAGTTGGGCCTTTCCTCGCCTTACAAAAAACCCGACTAAAGTCGGTACTCCGAAACACCGCTTATCAAAGTAGGACACGACCTTCGGGCTTTAGCTCTTTGTTCGCAGAGAATATACTGTGCTGGCTTAGGAGTTGGAAAGGACTGGCTTCACTAATCAGATGACAAAGGACTTCACTGAACGCGTAGTGTTGGTAACGGGAGCCGCTCGCGGTTTGGGTCGCGCGACTGCCGCGCGCTTTATCGAGCGCGGCGCGCAGGTCGCAGTCAGCGTGCGCACGCCTGAGCGCGCCGAAGCTCTCGCGCGTGAATTGGGTGGCAACTCCTGGCCCGCGTCCGGCGACATCAGAAGCTCACAAACTGTGCGCGCACTGGTCGTCGACATCGTCGAACGGTTTGGGCGACTGGACGTACTCGTGAACAACGCAGCCATCGCTTCGCCCACGCGTATTGAGCAGCTAACTGAAGACGAATGGCGCGCGACGATCGACACGAATTTAACCGCGGCTTTCTTTTGCATCCAAGCCGTGATTCCGGCAATGAAGAAGCAAGGCTACGGACGCATCATCAACGTTTCGTCTTTGGCCGGGCGCAGCGTCAGCACTCTCGGGGGCGCGCACTACACGGCGTCGAAAGCGGGGATGCTGGGTTTGACGCGCGCGGCCGCCAAAGAACTTGGCGCGCACGGGATCACGGTTAACGCCGTCTGCCCCGGCTTGTTCGATACTGAACTCACACACGCGAATGCCACGCCGGAGCGGCTGGACGCGGTGAGCCAGAACTTTCCCGTCGCCCGGCTCGGCAAACCCGAAGAAGTCGCCGACCTGATCTGTTTTCTGGCCGGAGAGTCAGCCGGTTACATCACCGGGGCTTCGTTTGATATTAACGGCGGCAGCCTGATGATCTAGGACAATGATGATTTTCTTAGAATGTGTTGTCATAGCACTCGCAACTCAGCCAAGAGGAAGTTATGAACTGTCCAGTTTGTAAATCAACCGAACTCGAATCGGCAGAATTAGATTCGAATCTCACTTCATTCAATTGCTCGAATTGCGGCGGGAATTGGATTCGCGGCGCTGAGTACTGGAAGTGGCTCGAAAAGCACGCCGAGAACTTGCCGGAGCGATATCATGAACATGAGAGTCTCTTGCTGGCTGAGCCTGGCAAGCCGGTCGATTGTCCGGAGTGTCGCTTCCGTATGACCAGGTACTTGGTCGGGCGCGGTCTCGACTTTACTTTAGATCACTGCCGCGGATGCAAAGGCATCTGGCTCGATCGCAATGAATGGGAAGCCCTGAAGAAACGTAATTTGCATGATGACCTGAATTTGATGTTCACTTCGTTCTGGCAAGCCGGCGCGGAGAGAGAGGCCAGGAAGAAACGCATGGAGCAAAGGTACATCACCAGATTCGGCAGAGATGACTATACCGAGATCAAGCGGATACGTTGGTGGCTTGATACCAAGACCAATCGGGAAGAGCTGCTGGCTTTCTTAACCGACAAGGATCCATTTGACGTTTGAAGGTCGTCGGCGCAAACATTTCTTCCTCATTCAGTCAAACATGAGCAAGGCCGCGACGAACCTAGTCACTTTTAAGCCCTCGAGGGCGCGCCTCTGGCTCTTCGTCCTGGTTTACCCGCCGCACATCATCGAAGAAATCCGCGGCGTCGGAGTGTCGCACGGCATCAATCTCTCGCTGTCGCATTTCTTCATTTTGAGCAGCATCGGTTTGATTCTGATGGCGATCGGCATTTTGCTGGCGCAGAGACTTCGATTTCCACAACTCCTGGAGATCGTTCTTGGCACCGTCTTCGTGCTGAACGCGCTCTCGCACATTGCCAACTGCGTCGTCATCCGGGGCTATGATGCGGGAGTGATTACCGGGACAGTGCTTTTCATTCCGCTCGGCCTGACGACGTTGATCAGGTTAAGGAACAGCATGCCACGGCTTAGATACTTTGCTGCTGTCGCTCTGGGGTTCGCGGCTCAGGTGATCATAACCCTGCTGGCCTTATGAAGAGTTTTCCGGGCTCAAGGCTTCGTTGATGAGGATGAAAGTTAAGACCGAACTGCTCGCGGGTTTAGCGATATTCATCCTCACCTGCTCGATCTTCTGGCGACCAGACGGGATTAAGAAGCCCCAAACAAAAGGCCGCAAAAAAAATGCTTGGCATTTATCGGCCGCGCCTTTACAGTAAGATCAAGAAGCACAAGATCGGCCGAGAGCCGATCAATCAGAGCGAAAGCAACGAACAAGGGGACCCCGACAGTGCCAGCTAATCCGCAAGACCGCCGCCAATCTCCGCGACTGACTGCGACTCTGGACGCCCGCCTGGAATTCAGTGTGCTGCTGCGCGAAGCCGAAGCCAGTGAGAGTGGAGTTCAGCACTTGCGCGCTTGCGCCGGTCACACGGTGAATATTAGCGCGCACGGTCTTGCGGTCGTGCTCCACGCGCAGAACATAGACGAGCAATATCTGCTGGGTCAGGAAGGCTCGATGGCTATCGAATTAGATTTGCCTAACGGCTTGTCGATCGAGATTCAAGCCACGCCGGTGCGTTATGAAAAGCTGGCTGAAGGATATCTGCTCGGCGCGCGGATCAGCGAGATGAGCGATCGCAATCGAGAATTGTTCGAAGAGTATCTGCGGGAGCTCAGTAGTGAATCGTAAGATCTGCCACAGATTCACACCGATATACACGGATTAAGAATTAGCAGTTTTGGCTTTGCTTATTATCGGTGCTAATCCGTGTTCATCAGTGGTTGGTTTTCTAACTGGACAACTCACTCAACCTGATAAGTCGCCACGCTGGTCGGCGTTTCAAAGCAACGCACTTTGTAAATCTTCACGCGCTCGTCATCGAGTCGCACCGCCAGGCGTTCCAGAATAAACCGGGCGAGATTCTCAGCCGAAGGGTTCTGCTCAGTGACAAAAGGCTCCAACTCGTTCAGGTTCTTGTGGTCGAGATACGTCACCAGATCATCGGCGGCTTCTTTCAACTCGACAAAATCAACTAACAACCCGATGTTGTTCAGCTCTCGCCCACGCGCGTAGATTTCGATCTTGTAGTTGTGGCCGTGCAGGTTCTCGCACTTCCCCTTATAGCCGCGCAGTTGATGCGCGCTGGAAAAGTTGCGCTCAATCATGACTTCGAATTGTCCGGGCATGGCTCGTAGGGGCAGGGCTTGTCCCTGCCCGTTTCTAAAAGTCTAGAGTCCAAAGTCCAAAGTCGCAAGCTGGGCCGAAAGTGGGTAAAGCATCCTTTCTCGAGTTAGTGGCGGCGCAAGCAAAGATTAACCGCAGAAAGCACAGAGGTACTCGCAGAGTCACGCAAAGGTTTTCCTCTGCGCCCTCTGCGAAATCCTTTGCGCCCTTTGCGGTTAGGTTACTGCCCCGCAGTCACGCCCCCGTCGATTGAACCGAAACCGCGAATTCAAACACGCGCGGAAGATCTTCAATCTTCGACGTAATCCGACACGGCGGCAAACTCTGCAAGAACGTCTGTCCATACATCTTCGTACGCAGACGCGGATCGAGCACCGCGAGCACTCCGCGATCGGTCGTGCTGCGAATCAAACGCCCGAGGCCTTGCTTCAAGCTAATGATCGCCTGCGGCACACTGTATTCGTAGAAGCTCGAGCCTCCTTGCTCTTCAATGTGGCGCTGTCGCGCCGCGACGATCGGATCGCTGGGCACGGCGAACGGCAGCTTGTCGATGATCACGCAAGACAACTGCTCGCCGCGCACGTCCACGCCTTGCCAGAAACTTGAGGTCGCAAACAGCACCGCGTTCGGCGTCGTGCGAAATGTTTTTAGCAACGCGCTCTTCGACGCGCTGCCTTGAACAAAGCATGGATAATCAATCTGCGGCGCCACCCGATCATAAAGTTCGTTCATTCCCGAAAGGCTGGTCGACAGCACGAACGCGCGGCCTTCGGTGGCGTTGACGATCTTGACGACTTCACCAGCAGCCGCACTGGCCCATTGCGGCGAACGCGGATCGGGCATCTGTGACGGCAGATAAAGCACGGCCTGATTTTCGAAATCAAAGATCGATTCCGCGATCATCTCTTCCGCCTGGTCCAGGCCAAGGCGTTCGCGAATGAAGTTAAAGTTTCCGGCGCTGGAAAGCGTCGCCGAAGTCAGGATCACGGTCGGCACTTTCTCAAACAGCTTGTCTTGCAACAAGCCGGATACATCAATCGGCGACGCGCGCAGAAAAACGCCACGGCCGCGCCGCTCAATCCAGTAAACGAAAGTCTTATCGTCGCCCTTGACGATGAAATTGAGATCGAAGCGGAGTTGTCTCGTGCGCCGCACGATGCTTTCTGCATCGGCCGGTGGATCCTTCAAAACATCGAGCGTCGTCTCCAGGCGATTCAGCGCGTTATCAAGCGCGTGATAGGCATCGTTTGCCGGTGCGTTTGAGTGCGGCGCTTCTTCTTCGCCTTCAAGAACGTATTCCAGGTCTGAGCCCTGCCTTACGGTAGGGCTAATGCCTCGCGGCGTCAGCGAAAATCTTCCTTCCAACCCCCGCCCCTCGCGAAAAGAAATCCAGAACGCGTCGGCGAACCGTTGAATGCGCGCGCTGATCCGCGCCAGTTCCCTTTCCACTTCGCTATCGTCGAGCTTCAAATATCCCGCGTCACTTAACAAATCATCGATCTGATAGGTCGAAACCTGTGCGCCGAAATATTCCGACGCCACGTCTTCAATCTGATGAGCTTCGTCCAGAATCACCGCCGCATAGTCCGGCAGCACCGCGCCATACGCGCCATTGCGCAAAGCGAGATCGGCGAAGAACAGATGATGATTGACGACGACGATGTCGGCGTCGATCGCCCGCAGGCGCATGCGAGTGAGAAAGCACGGCTCGAAGTCGGGACACTTCTGGCCGAGACAAGTATCAGATCGCGCATCGATGTGCCGCCAGAACGGCAGGTTCTCCGGCAAGGTCGAAAGCTCCGCGCGGTCGCCGGTCTCGGTCTCGCGCACCCAACGCGCGACTTCGTCAAACTGATCGATCTCTTCCAGGCCGGTGAGCACCGGCATGCTCTCGGCGCCCTTGATGCGATGCAAACACGCGTAGTTGTTGCGGCCTTTCATCACCGCGGCGCGAAACGGTTTCGGCAAAACGTCGTGAAGAAACGGAATGTCTTTGTCGATCAGTTGCTCTTGCAGATTCTTGGTGCCGGTTGAGATGACTATGCGCGCGCCGCTGCCGCACGCGGCCGCGATTGCGGGCACCAGATAAGCGAGCGTCTTGCCGGTGCCGGTGCCCGCTTCGACGATCAGGTGATGTTTCTGCTCAAACGCGTGCAGCACCGCCTCAGCCATCTGAATCTGGCCAGGCCGATGCTCGTATTCGGGATGAGCCTTACTGATTAGGCCGTCATGTCCAAATATCTCTTGCATGGTTTTTATGCGCCCGAGAACCACATCATAGCTCAAAAGTTCCCCGCTGGTTCTTGCGCAGGTGCGCGGCAATCGCAGCCATGAAGACTTGTCCAAATTCCGCCAGCTTTCGCTCCCCGACTCCACTGATGCGGGCAAACTCTGATTCGTTCGCAGGATAGTATCGCGCCATCTGTCGAAGTGAAACGTCTGAGAAAATAATGTATGCAGGAACGCCTCGCTCGTCGGCGATTTTCTTGCGCAACCGGCGCAACCGGTCGAACAATGCTTCGTCGCAATCGATGGCGCCCACATTGCCCGCACGACCTTCTCGGATGCGATGTTTGTCAGCTCGAGGCTTCTCCGGCTTTGGGGCGACAATCGGCTTGGCCAGGCGGATCGGCTGCCGCTGTTTGAGCGCAAGCCAGCCTTCATCGGTGACTTGCAAGACATTGAATCTCTCGGCCATCTGGCTCAGGTAACCAAGGCGGACCAACTCGCGGCCAATCAGTTTCCATTCGGCCTGGGTGTGCTCTTTGCCGATGCCGTAGGTAGAAACGGCTTGGTGATCCCATTTCAAAACCTTCTCGGTTTCAGCGCCAGTCAGCACTTCGGCAATTTGATTGATGCCGAAATCGAACCCGCTCTTTTCGCGTACGCGGTAAACGCAGGACAGAAACTTTTGCGCGTCAAGAGTGCCGTCGTAAGTCTCGCGCGGCGTCAGGCAGTTATCGCAAGCCCCGCAATTTGGTTGGCGAAAGTCTTCGCCGAAATAGCGTAGCAAGCCGGCGCGCCGGCATTCAGCGCCTTCGGCTAACTCAACCATCCGCCGCAATTGCTGTCGGGCAATCTTTCGTTCGTGCTCGTCGGACACCTCGTCGATGAACCTAGAATACTTGACCGCATCGCCCGCGCTAAAAAGCAAAAGACATTCGCTCGGCAAGCCGTCACGGCCCGCTCGCCCAGTTTCCTGATAGTAGCCCTCGACGTTCTTCGGCATGTCGTAATGAACGACGAAACGAACGTTCGGTTTGTTGATGCCCATGCCGAAGGCGATGGTCGCGCAGATCACGCGGACCTCGTCACGCAGAAAGAGTTCCTGATTCCTTCCCCGCGTCTTTGCATCGAGACCGGCGTGGTAAGGCTTTGACTCGATCGCGTTCTCATTCAGACGTTCTGCCAAACTCTCCGCGCTCCTGCGACTTTGACAGTAAACAATGCCGCTATCGCCAGGCCGAGCTTTCGCAAAGTCAAAAAGTTGTCTGAACGAATTGTTCTTAGCGAGCACGCGATAGGTGAGATTGGGACGATTGAAGCTGGCGAGGTAACACCTCGGTTTGCGCAAGCGAAGCTGCTTGACGATGTCGCTCTGAACGCGCTTTGTCGCCGTGGCGGTAAGCGCCATCACCGGCGTTTCCGTAAACTGTTCGCGCAACTCTGCAAGCCTGCGATACTCAGGACGAAAGTCGTGACCCCATTCGCTGATGCAATGCGCTTCGTCGATGGCGATTAGATTGACCTTCCAATTTCTCAAGTTAGAGAGAAAACCAGGAAGCATCATCCGTTCCGGCGCAACATAGAGCAGCCGATACTCGCCATTGTGCAAGCCGCGCAACCGCGCGCGCGATTCATCCGCCCTGAGCGACGAATTAAGAAACGTCGCCGCTACCCCGCTGGCCGTCAGCGCATCAACCTGATCCTTCATCAGAGAGATCAACGGCGAAACGACCACCGTCAACCCCGGACGAACGAGTGCCGGCAACTGAAAACAGAGCGACTTGCCACCGCCCGTCGGCAACAGCGCGAACACATCCCGCCCAGCCAAGGCATCGCGAATAATCTCTTCCTGCAATGGCCGAAACGAATCGAAGCCGAAGGATTGTTTGAGTAGAGGGAGTAGGGATGTTGAATCGCTGTTCATGAAACCAAAGAGAAGTAGCGTTGAATCGGCCTATGCCGAAGACGACTGTGAAATGACTTTTAGGTTTACTACTCCAACGTAATCTGATCCGTTATGCGTGACCAAGGGCACATCATAATGTAGAGCAACGGCAGCCACCCAAGCATCGGAACTGTTGATTGGACGGCCTCGTCTTCTCGCGCTATCCGTTGCCTCAGCCCACTTCACGCACAAGTCTTCATCGAAGGGTGCGAGGATGAACTGCTTGAGATGGACACGCATTTCATCGCGTCTTCGCTGTCCCCAGTTGTGATCGAGCGCCCAGTCCTCAAGCTCAGCCCGCGTCATCGGCGAAATCACCAGCAGATGTCCATGGAGATGAGGCTTGTAAAGATCGCCGCGCGTATCTTGTTTGAAGAGGTAAGAAATGACGTCTGTGTCAACGACCAGCACTATTCAATGCTCCGTCTCCCAGAATCGCGCCGCCGTTCACGGATAACCCGAACGAAATCATCGACGCTCTCGTCTTCAGGCCAGAAGTCAGCTTTCAGCGAATCGAAATCAGTTACCGGCTGCACGCCTTGTTCAGTGGCGAGCTTTTCCAACCGCCTTCGCGCAATCTCCGCAGTGGAAGTATCGTCCCGTGCTACCGGATTTCTCTGCGCCATCTTCACTACTCCTTTCGCCGTTGCTATCTCGCGTATTCGCTAGCAAGGTCGGCGTCGATACGATCATTGTCGGCCGAGCGCGGGTCACCGCTATCCCAAATGCCGAAGAAGGAACGCACCGGGGGATTTCCATTTCCGCTTGAACTGTCCTCGCTCCGGTGGAGCAGGGACTCCGCGAACTGAAGCACTTCGTTTTGCAATTCGTCGGGTAGTCGCTTCAGCAAATTGTCCAGCTTGTTTCGATCAACTGCCATATCAACCTCTGCTTAGAGAATACACTCGTCCTCACAATGGAGGAAGGCTTCGTAAGCCCTCTTTCCCGTCTGGCCCGGACGATGTTCCGATTAAGGATGAGCTTCGCTGATTGGGACCTTCAGGGCCGAGGATTTTCTCATCTAATTAGCCACCTTCGATGAGGCCAGTTATCCTGCTGACGAGAAGATTGAGACAATCATCGGCAAGCTGCGGAGATTTTACAAACCGACGTTCCCTTCTCTTTCTCTCCAGCCCGCTTGGCGACTCAGATCCAGATCGGCGTCATAGACAGTTTGTTTAATTATCTCCGGTTGACGGCCGAACTCCGATGGACTCTGAAACAGCGTAACCTTCAGCCTGGTATCTGCCAAGGTATCTGAAGGATACAGCTCGTGGCCCCAAGTTATGCTTACGCCACTTCCTAAACTTGATATTGTGCAGTTCTGCACTCCATCACGAGTGCACGTTACTTGTACTCGTTCAGATTGGTCGCTAGCGTCTCTGGTCAGTCTCTCCAGATCGCTGAAAAGCTTGCTGACGTCTTCGTTCGCTGCGACAAAGCCTTCCCTACTATTTCGCCAAGAAGGAAAAGGCCACATCATAATTGTACGAATCGTTCATAATACTTTGTTCGGATGACTCACTCCCCGCCAATCGCCTCCGCAGTTCGCCGCTTCAATCTCTTCGCATACAACGGAAACTTTGCGGTTAATTCGGCAACGCTTCGCTGAACGTTGCGCCGAACCGATTCCGACTCAGGTTCGTGAACGACGGCCGCGATCAGGCGTCCGATCTCGCGCATCTCGGGTTCTTTCATACCGCGCGTTGTCACGGCGGGCGTGCCGATGCGCAAGCCCGACGCGACGAAGGGTTTGTTTTGATCGAAGGGAATCGTGTTCTTGTTGACGGTGATGTTCGCGGCTTCGAGAGCCTTCTCGGCGACTTTGCCGGTAATTCCCTTCCCGTCCATCCAAACATCGACGAGCATCAGGTGATTGTCGGTGCCGCCGGAAACGATGCGCAGGCCCTGCTCCTGCAACTCAGCACAAAGCGCTTTCGCATTGGCCAGAATCTGCCGTTGATATTCCTTGAAGTCATCGCGCAAAGCTTCGCCGAACGCGACGGCCTTCGCCGCGATTATGTGCACCAGCGGCCCACCCTGCACGCCGGGAAACAAACGCCGATCGATCTCCTTCGCATGTTCTTCTTTGCAAAGGATCAAACCGCCGCGCGGGCCGCGCAGGGTCTTGTGCGTCGTCGTCGTCACGTAATCCGCAACCGGAACCGGTGATGGGTGCAAGCCCGCAACGATCGGCCCGGCGATGTGAGCGATGTCGGCAAACATGCGCGCACCGATGCTGTTCGCAATTTCGCTGATGCGTTTGAAATCGATGATGCGGGGATATGCCGACGCGCCGCAGACAATCAACTTTGGCTTGTGCTCTTCGGCGATCCGCTGCAACTCGTCGTAGTCAATTGTCTCTGTCTCGCGCGATACGCCGTAGTCAGCAACCTTGTAACTCAAACCGGAAAAGTTCAGCGGATGCCCGTGCGTCAAGTGTCCGCCATGCGACAGGTTCATCCCAAGAATCTGGTCACCGTATTGAATCGCCGCGAGATAGACGGACATGTTTGCCTGGGCACCGCTGTGCGGCTGGACGTTGGCATGATCGGCGCCGAACAACTGCTTCGCGCGATCGATCGCGGTTTGCTCGACGACATCGCTCCATTCACAACCGCCGTAGTAGCGTTTGCCGGGATAGCCTTCGGCGTACTTGTTCGTAAACACCGAACCCGCCGCTTCGAGCACTGCTTCGCTGACAAAGTTTTCGCTGGCTATCAATTCCAAGCCATTCGCCTGGCGCGCAACTTCGTTATCGATAGCGTTAGCGATTAACGGATCAATTTCGGAAAGGGGAAGATTATGGTTGTTCATTAGTTTTCCTCTGTGATTCCTCTGCGACCTCTGTGGTTATCAAGATCATGTTTCACCACAGAGCAGGACACAGAGAAAACGAGGGCTATTTCAAAGCGTGATGCGCGAGTTCTTCCTGCTCGATCTCGCGAATTTTTTGCACGCGCCGCGCATGACGGCCGCCGTCAAACTTTGCCGCAAACCACGCGCGCACGATCTTGGGAAGTTCTTCGGCCGGCGTGGTGCGCGTTCCCAGCGCCAGTACGTTCGCGTCGTTGTGCTCCCGCGCCAATTGCGCCGTCTGTTCGTTCCAGGCGACGGCGGCGCGGACGCCCGGAACTTTGTTGGCCGCGATAGCCATGCCCGTGCCCGAGCCACAAACGAGCAATCCCTGATCGACGCGACCGGCGGCAACTTCGTCCCCAACTTTGCGCGCGTAGTCGGGATAATCGACCGACTCTTCCGACATCGTACCGAGATCTTCGAACTGAATTCCGAGTTCGTTAAGCAACGGTTTCAGACGCTCTTTTTCGTCGTAACCGGCGTGGTCGCTGGCGATAGCTATCTTCATTTTACGGACCCGCTTTTTAGAGAATGATTTGCAAGGCGATGGTACATCACGCGTTGTGATAGCTGCAACGATACGAAAGCGGTGTATAGAGTACCGACTTCAGTCGGGCTTTACTCAACGCATAGACGCCCGATTGAACGACCAAATGCCCGACTGAAGTCGGTACTCTAAACGCCTGTCGGTTGCGTTCATCCTCACCGCTAGGCGAAAATGCTTTCCTATGCGCTGGTCACAATACTTCGTTCCGACACTTCGCGAAGACCCGGCTGACGCCGAGGTCGTTTCGCACAAACTGCTGTTGCGCGCGGGAATCGTGCGCCAACTTTCCGCGGGCATCTATTCTTATCTGCCGCTCGGGCAGCGCATTGCTCTGAGGGTCATGCAGATTTTGCGCGAAGAGATGAACCGCATCGGTGGCCAGGAGTTTTATCTGCCGGCGTTGCATCCCGCGGAACTCTGGCAGGAGTCAGGACGCTGGAGCGCGATCGGCGACGACATGTTCCGCCTGAAAGATCGCAAAGGCGCAGACATGTGTTTGGGCATGACGCATGAAGAAGTCTTCACGTCCATTGCCCGCAACGAAATCAGATCGTACAAGCAACTGCCGCAGATCTGGTATCAGATTCAGATCAAGTTTCGCGACGAGCCAAGGCCAAAGTCGGGCCTGATGCGTCTGCGCACGTTCATCATGAAGGATGCGTACACGTTTGACGTGGATCGCGAAGGGCTCGATCGTTCATTCGCGGAGCAGCGTGAAGCCTACAAGCGCATCTTCACGCGTTGCGGTATTCAGTTTTCGATCGTCGAAGCGTCTTCGGGCGCGATGGGCGGCTCAGAATCAAGCGAGTTCGTCGCGAAGACTGATGCCGGCGAAGATCTTATCGCGAGTTGTGCTAGTTGTGGCTACGCGGCGAACGTCGAGAAGGCCACGTCGCGTCTGCCCGTGATTGAGGATGAAGCGGGACCAAATACCCCGGAACAATTTCCCACGCCGGGCGTGCGCACAATCGAGGATTTGACGACGTTCCCAGGAGGCGCGGCGGCTGATCACCAAATCAAGTCGCTGGTTTTCATGGCTACCATCGACGGCGAGCCGCGTCCGGTTCTGGCATTACTTCGTGGCGATCACCAACTGCATGAAGTCAAATTCACCGATGCGATTGGCGCAACTGCATCGCGCCCGGCGCAGCCCGAAGAGATCCGTGAGCTGCTCGGCGCAAGCGCCGGCAGTTTGGGTGGCGTCGGTGTAAAGAAAACCGCTCCTGGTCTTTTCATCATCGCCGACCTCGGTCTGAAGGGTCGCCGCAACATGACCACTGGCGCGAACAAAGACGATCACCACCTTCGCGGCGTGAACATCGAGCGCGACATTGAAGTCGATGAGTGGGCTGACCTGCGCACGGTTACCTCGGGCGAAGCGTGTCCGCGCTGCGATTCCGGCAGCTTAGAAGTTTACAAGGCGATGGAGATCGGCCACATATTCAAGCTCGGCACGAAATATTCGGAATCAATGGGCGCCACGGTACTGACAAAGGACGGTAAGCCAGTGCCAATCGTTATGGGAAGCTATGGCATCGGAGTCGAACGGATCATTACCGCCGCAGTCGAGCAGAGTCACGACGAGAACGGGATCATCTGGCCCAGGGAGATTGCGCCGTTCGATGTGGTGGTGACCGTCACCAACATGAAAGATGAAAAGCTGCGCGAAGAAGGCGAGAAACTCTACCACGATTTGCAGCAAGCGGGCCTGGATGTTCTGCTGGACGATCGCAACGAACGGGCCGGGGTGAAGTTCAAAGACGCAGACCTGATTGGCATCCCGCATCGGATCACGATTGGGCGGAAGATCGCGGATGGAATCGTGGAGCTGTTCGATCGCCGAACCAAGCAGAGCGAAGATGTGCAGTTGAGCGAGGTCGTCTCGCGCATTCAAAGCTAGCCGCTACCAGGCCCGGATGAAAGTAGTTATGATCGCGCACCGCACTTGGAGTCGACCTCATCTGATCGCCTGGGGCATCATCCTCTGCGCGCTCTTTTCAACCACTGCGCGCTCTCAGGATCAACTTCCCGATCTGGTACGGCGCATCAAACCTTCCGCGGTGGCCATCGAAACTTTCGATGCGCGCGGCGAAAAGCTCTCGCGGGGCAGCGGTTTTTTCATCGACGTCGATCGAATCGTCACTAATCGCCACGTCATCGAGGGGGCATATCGCGCTGAAGTTCACCTCAACTCTGGTAGCGCTTATCAAGTCAGGAGTGTCGCGGCGGTCGACGCCGAAGGCGACCTGGCGCTGCTGAAGATCGACGCGCCGCCAAACCTGGTGCGCCCGCTCTCGCTCGATCGCACTTCGCCGCAGGAAGGCGAAAGCATCGTGGTCATCGGCAATCCGTTCGGCCTCGAGGGCAGCGTGACGAATGGAATCGTGTCCGCGGTGCGCGACATTCCTGGCTTTGGCCGCATCATCCAGATCACCGCGCCGATCTCTCCCGGGTCGAGCGGCAGTCCGGTCGTCAACATGCAAGGCCAGGTGATCGGCGTCGCTACGCTGCAAATCACCGGCGGACAAAGCGTCAACTTCGCGATCCCCTCAGAGCGCATCGCGCAACTGAATCGCTCAGTGCAGACGCAAGGCGCGCAGACGATGTTGCTGAGCGAGTTGGTCGTCGCTACCAGCCGCGACAAACACGCCAAAGCCGTCCAGCTGTTTCGCGACGGGCTCAGCTTTCTTTCAAAGGACGACTGCGAACGAGCTCTGCCATACTTTCAGCAAGCGACAGAATCCGACAGCGGTTACGCCGAGGCTTGGGCGCAGACGGGCTTCTGCGACGAAAAGCTTAGCCGTCACGCCGATGCGATCGAGGCTTCGAAGAAAGCCGTGAGCATTCGACCGTCGGCTGAATCCTATTTCAACATCGGCCTCGCAAACTACCGTTTGAAACAATATCGCGAAGCCGAAACGGCTTATCGCCAGTCGATCAAACTCGATCCTTACAATGCCGCTGATGCTTACTACGCGCTCGGGTTGACGTATCGCGACTCGGGCCAGTTTGACGACGAAATCCAATCGTACAAACAAGCAATTCGTCTGAAGCCCGATTACCTCAGCGCGTACGATCACCTGGGACTGCGCTATCTACAAGTTAAGAAGTACAGCGAAGCTGCCGAAGCGTTCAAGCAGGTGGCCGCGTTGAGGCCGGGTGATGCGAATGCGCAAAATAATCTGGGTGAAGCTTACGAAGCGTTGGGCCGGCACGGTGAATCGGTGGAAGCGTTTCGCCAGGCGATCCGTTTGAAGCCGGATTTTGGTAAAGCTTATTTTAATCTCGGCAAGACTCTGCTCGCGCAGGGCAATCGCGACGCGGCAATCGAGCAGTACGTGATTCTGCAAAACCTCGACGAGGACTGGGCCGAGAAACTATACGGATTGATCTATCCGTAATTTGTCCGACAAACTTTAGTTTGTCGATGAACTGCCGCCCATTTGTCCGACAAACTTTAGTTTGTCGATGAACTGCCGCCCGAAACGACAAACTGAAGTTTGTCGGACATCAGCAAATAGTAATCGAGGCCGGATTGCGCTCTCCCCTTCGCAACCCGGCCTCAACCCACGGTCGCCTCGCGGCCACCGAACTTAAGATTTTTCTAGTCCTCGGTTAACTATCCGTAACGACCTCTCGTCTATTTACTGTTGATAATTGCCGCTCCGTCGTTTCGTTCCCCATCGCTCCCGATTCGAGTGAATGGCAATGAGCGTGCCAAGACCTGCGGATGATTGCAATAGCAAATGGCAAAGGCGCAGTTTCTTAAGCACAAGGCCCAAAATGCAGATTGACGATGACAACCGCCGCGCACCGATCCGCGGAACCGTGTACGATATCGTCGCCCGCAGACCGGAAATGGAATGAAGGCGGCAACCCCCAAAAGGAAACTCTACATGTCCCCTAAAAGAATGATTCGAAAGTTTGCTTCAGGCCTTGGTCTGATGTTGCTTTTCTCTGGAGTCTACGCATCCGGCCAATCCCAGAGCGTCAAGCCGGTAGCCGAAGTTCCCTTCGAATTCGTCCGCAATCAGATAGTCGTTCAAGTGAAGATGGCCGGCAAAGGTCCGTTCAACATGCTCTTTGACACGGACACCGATCCATCCGCGATTGATCTGGCGACGGCGCGGGAGATCGGACTTAAGCTGGGCTCAAAGGGTTATCAGGGTACGGGTGGCGGCACCGAAACTAATCTTGTCTATCCCACGAACATTCCCGGGGTTGACCTTGGAGGTGTGACCGCGAAGGAAGTATTTGCGGCAGCGATTGATCTGACAAAACTTTCCGGAAAACTTGGAAAGCCGATTCACGGTGTCCTCGGTTACAGCTTCCTCAAAAATCGGATCTTTCAGATTGACTACGCGGCTTCGAAGATACGCTTCTATCTCAAGTCGCCGTATCCGGGAATTCAGAACTCGCCGAGTACCGTCAACCGAACAGTGGTCCCCTTTCGTTATGAGAATGAAGTGCTCGTGGAAGCGGTTTTCGTCAACGGCCAGAAGGTGTGCGCCACGCTCGACACGGGTGGGAGCAACACGTTCGCGCTCACGCCGGAAGGAACAACAATGCTCGGGCTGGAAGAAGAAGCACGGAATGCCAAGGTGGAAATCGCCGCGGGCTATAACGGCGAATTCGAAAGCAAGACGGGCACGCTAAAGTCAGTGCGCATCGGCAGACTGTCAGTCGACTCGCCTCCAGTTTCTTTCTGGTCCGCCGGCACAGGCCACGATAAGAAGAAATATCAACTGTCAGTTGGGAATGGCTTTTTCAAGAATTATCTGGTGACGTTTGATTTTCGCGCGAAGGTAGTCGTGTTTGAGAGAGTCGAATAGCCACGAGTCATCAGCACACATCAGGCGGCGATCATCGTGCCCGTGCCTTTGTCGGTGAACACTTCCGCCAACAGCGCATTGCGCGAAGTGCCGTTGATGATGTGGGCGCTCTTTACGCCGCGGCGCAGCAGGTCGACGATGTTTTGCAGCTTGGGAATCATGCCGCCGGTCGCCGTGCCCTGCTTAATGAGCGCTTCGGCTTCGTCCGCGGTCAAACGCGAAAGCTTCGTCTGCGGCTCGCCTTCGCGCAAATAAATCCCGTCAACATCAGAAAGCAGCACCAGCTTTTCGGCTTCGAGTTGAATCGCGATCTCCGCGGCGATCGTGTCGGCGTTGATGTTGAAAACTTTCCCTTCCGCGTCCGCGCCCAGGGAAGAAATCACCGGCAGGTAACCTTCGTTCAGCAGCACCGTCAACAGACGCGAATCAATCTGGAGGATGTCGCCAACGTGGCCAAAATCAATTTCCTCACTCTCGCCCGTTTCGCGATTCATGATTTCTTTTGGCGGGCGGCGCTCGGCATGAACGATGTTCCCGTCGATGCCGGAGAGACCCACCGCGTGAATGCCGCGATGACGCAGGGCCGCGAGGATGTCAGTATTGATCTTGCCGGCAAAGATCATCTTGGCCATTTCCAGCGTCGCGTCGTCCGTGACGCGGCGGCCTTCGATGATCGTTTGCGCGACGCCCATTTGCGCGGCCAGTTCGCTCAACTGTTTGCCGCCACCATGTATGACGCAAAGACGAATGCCGACCTGATGCATCAAGGCAAGCTCTTCGGCCAGTGAGATTAGACAATCGTGATTCTCGGTAACTTTGCCCGAGAACTTCACGACGAATGTCTTGCCCTTGAAGCGCTGAATATACGGCAGGGCCTCGCGCAAAAGATCCAGTCGCAATTGATTGCCAACTTCGCGTGTGTCGGTCATGTTGTTCGCTCACATTAAGGCCACAGATTGACACAGATACACACAGATCAGGCCAGAATACAACCAGATTTTGTTGAATCTGTGTCTATCCGTGTTCATCTGTGGCTATTTTTTCTTCCAACAATTTGCGCCAGGATCGCCTTCTGAACATGCAAACGGTTTTCCGCTTCATCAATCACAACCGACGAAGATGAATCGACTACGCCGTCGGTCACGATCACATTCCTTCGCACCGGAAGACAATGCATGAAGATAGCTGAGTTCGTTCGCGCCATCTTTGCTTCGTCCACGATCCAGGCGCCGCGATACTGCGCCCGTTCGGCAATATCCTTTTCCGGCGCGCCGTAAAAGTCTTTGCTGCCCCAACTCTTCGCATAGACAACTTCGGCGCCGGCGAAAGCTTGATCAACGTCATTCGTTAACGAAACGCTGCCTCCTGCTCCTGCCGCCTGCTGCCTGATTGTCTCCATCAACTCATCATCCAATTCATATCCCTGCGGATGAGCGATGACGAGATCATGCCCCATCTGCGCGGACGCCAGGGCAAAGCTGTTAGGCACCGCCATAGGCAGAGGCTTTGGATGCCACGCCCAGGTCAGCAGAACTTTCTTGCGCCCTTCGCCCAGCTTCTCCCTAATCGTCATCATGTCCGCCATCGCCTGACACGGGTGGTGCATCGCGGATTCGAGATTAATAATCGGGACTTCGGAGTACTTCGCAAACGCATTCAGAATCGGATCAGTTCGCTCTTCTTCCCAATTCTTCAAGGCCGCGAACGTCCGTACCCCAATCGCCGCGATACTGCGCCCGAGCACGCGAACAAACTCGGCGACATGTTCGGTCTTGTCCGCGTCCATCACCGCGCCTTCGCGATGCTCCAAGGTCCAACTTGTCCCGCCCGGCTCCAGCACTACGGCGTTACCGCCGAGTTCATAAATGCCAACCTGCATCGATGCCCGCGTGCGCAGACTCGGATTGAAAAAGACGAGCGCAATCGAGCGACCCGCCAGAGGTTTCGATTGATCGTTACCGCGCTTGAATTGAACCGCCGAGTTGATCAGTTGATCGAGTTCGTCGCGGTTCAGGTCAGATGTGGTTAGAAACTCTTGCACCTTCTTAACGACCCGGCTTTTCTCTGTGTGAACTCTGTGTCGCTCTGTGTCTCTGTGGTAAATGATCGTTGTTCACCACAGAGGGGCCCAGAGAATTCTCAATTTAAGACACCACGCAGCTCTTCGATGAACAGGTCCACCTCTTCGCGCTTCAGACACAGCGGCGGCAAAAGCCTCAAGACCTTCGGATCACTCGACGTGCCAGTGATGATCTTATTCTCAAGCAGTGCTTCATGAATCGGCTTGGCTTTATCAGCGAACTCCAGCCCAAGCAGAAATCCCCGGCCATGAACATTCACAACCTGCTCGACTTCTTTCAAACGCTCACGCAAGTAGACTTCGACCTCGCGAACATTCGCCAGCATTCCATCACACTCGATCGCCTCCAGAGTTGCCGTCACCGCGGCCATCGCAATCATGCCGCCGCCGAACGTCGTGCCCAGATCGTTTTCTTTGATATGCGAAGCGATCGCGTCAGTCACCAGGCACGCGCCAACCGGAATCCCGCTGCCGAGCGCTTTCGCCAAAGTGATGATGTCAGGCACGACACCGTCACCCGTCGAGCTTCCGGCAAAGAACCATTCGCCGGTGCGGCCGATGCCGGTTTGCACTTCGTCGTAGATCAAAACGATCTGGCGCTCGTCGCACACCTCGCGCAGCGCCCGATAGAACGAAGGCTCGGCCATGCGCACGCCGGCCATCGATTGAATCGGCTCGAGCATGATTGCCGCTACTGAATCGTCCGCCAAAGCACGCACCGATTCGATGTCCCCGAATTCTGCGCGCAAGTGTCCGGGCACATTTGGCCTGCCGATCTCGCGGTACTTGCCCAGGAACGTCGCACTGATCGCATCCGCAGTTCGTCCATGAAATCCGCCGCTGAAGGTGATGATCTTCTCGCGGCCAGTCGCCATCCGCGCCATGCGCATCGCATTTTCGTTCGCTTCCGTTCCGGAGTTGCAGAAGAACGCCTTCGTGAGCGCCGCCGGCGCAATCGAAACCAGTTTTTCTGCGGCGCGCGCACGAGATTCGGAATAGACGAGATTGGAATAGAAAAGAAGTTTCGCTGACTGCTCGCGAATCGCCGCGACAACGTGCGGATGACAATGACCCGTCGCGGCCACCGCGTGCCCACCATACAGGTCAAGATATCGGTCGCCACTGCTCGTATAGACCCAGACACCTTCGCCACGCTCCGCGACGACGGGCATCTTTTTGTACGTCGCGAGTTGATATTGCTCTTCTCGCTCAACCGTTTGCTCCACCCTGTTAATTGCGTTCATAAACAATCAATCGAACTTTCACCACAAAGGCACGAAGACACAAAGTAATCCATTCAGATGGCTCAACCGATCATCGGTTCTGCCTTTGTGTCTTGGTGTCTTTGTGGTTAATCATCTTCCTTCAAGGATTCGAGCCGGTTAGCATCAACCCCGTCTTTTCATCCAACCCGAACATCAAATTCATGTTCTGCACGGCTTGGCCCGCCGCGCCTTTGACCAGATTGTCGATTGCGGTAAAGACAACCAGTTGCCGCCCGCGCGCGGCGAAACCAATGTCGCAGAAGTTCGTCGTCTTGACCCAGTTGATATCCGGGCTTCCCTCAACCAGCCGCACAAAGAATGAGTCGCGGTAAAATTCCGCGAACATTGCGCGCGCTTCCGCCGCGCTAATCTCGTTCTTCATTTCCGTGTAGATCGAAGCGAAGATGCCGCGCGAAACCGGCAGCGAGTGCGTCATGAAGATGAGTTCATTATTCCATTCGCCAACGCTCTTCAGTTCCTGTTCGATCTCGGGCACGTGTTGATGCGTAAATGGCTTGTAAGCGTAGAACGAGTTGCTGCGTTGCGGATGATGCGTGTTCGCCGCGGCCTTTGCGCCCGAGCCGGACGAGCCGGTCTTCGCATCAACGATCACCCGGCCACTCAAAAGATCGTTGGCAACCAATGGTGCCAGACCAAGCAGAGTCGCGGTGGCGAAACATCCTGGATTCGCGACGCAACGCGCTGTCTTGATCACTTCCCGATTTGTTTCCGTCAAGCCGTAAACAAACTGCGACTGCGCATCCATCGCCGTGTGTGGGCGGCCGTAGTGTTGCGCGAAGCTCTCCGCATCGGCCAGACGAAAGTCTAAGGAGAGATCGATCACCTTCACGCTGACCGGGAGTCGCGGCGCAATCTCCATCGCCTGTCCGTGCGGCAAAGCGAAGAATGCGCAATCAAATTCTGCGAGACTCTCAAGATCCTCCGGCACCCTGGTGAATTTCAGATCAGTGAGCCCGAGAAGATTGCGATGCACTTCGCTGACCGCCTTCCCGGCCTGCTCGTTCGCGGTAACGACTCCAATCTCTGCGTTTGGATGAGACAGCAAAATCCGCAGCAGTTCAGAACCGCCGTAGCCAGAGCCGCCGAAGATCGCGATCTTGAGTTTCATAAGCATGAAAGTGTCAGAAGCCCGCGCGTCAGCAAGGGCTTGGTAGCCCTCCCTCACGGTCGGGCTTCTGACACGCCCTGTGGTGAAATCTTCTCTTTAACGATCTCGAACAACTTCACGCCATTCCGCCGCGCGTTGCCGGCGGGCACGCCGAACTCGCGCTCGACAAAGTCTTCTCCCATTTTCGAATCGGTGACCGAGCCGGCAATTAGATCGACTTTGATCCCGCGCCGTTTGAACAGCTCGATGCCGCCCCACGCGCCTACATAATCCGAAGCGCAAAAGACCAGCGCGACCATGGCCTCGCGAAACTCGGCATCTTCAAAGACCGACTCGACCGAGTACCCGCCGAGAATGCCGTCGCCCAGTTCGATCACGATCAGATCCGGCGCGCTTTCGTTCAGTCGCGCAATGATTGCTTTCGCCACCGGCGCCAGATCATGCGCGCCCACCGTCGATGGCAAGCCGCAATCGAGAAAGCTGGCGGTCGCAATCGCCCCGTGATCAGCCATGTTCAGAGTGTCCCGCAGGCAAGCGATCCCGGACAACTTCGCCGCGGCCACACGCAGACCGGCGCGCGTCGCCTGCTGAATGATTTCGGTCGCGGCGTAAGTCTTGCCGCTGTTCATGCACGCACCGGCGATCACCACCAGCGGCGCAGAGGGACCAAGCGTTTCGCGCAAAGGCAAACCAACATCGGCGATGCTCCGCACGCGGCCTGAATCGTCACTGACCAGACCGATGACTTCGACTTTGATCGCGTCGTCGAGGCTGGAATGGTGGCCACTGCAACTTCCGATGACCCCGCCAAGGTTCAGGAGATGAAGTTCATCGCCGGCCGCCACAGTTGCCGGCACGTCGCCGACGAAACCTTTCAGCGCGCGCCGCCGGCCGAGCACCCCCAGCAGAACGTCGCCCGGATTCACCTTTGCCAGCCGGCCCGTCGGCAGTTCCAGCATGTTGTAAGTCGCGTTGTCCGTCAGCACGCGCACCGCGACCACGTCACCCGCGCGGGGCGCGCCGTTCGAGTCGATAACCGCAATCGTCCGTGACAGATTCAGCGGCGAGGTCGCCGATCCGATCTTGTCTGCTTCGATGATCCTGCTCATTGGCGACCTCGCAGTCTCAGACGCAACGCGTTCAGCTTGATAAAGCCTTCCGCGTCGCGCTGGTTGTAAACGGTGTCTGCTTCAAAGGTCGCAACGCGCTCGTCGTAAAGCGAATTCAGCGAGCGTCGTCCCACCACAATCACATTCCCGCGATAGAGTTTCAGGCGCACGTCACCATTCACCGGCTGCTGCATTTCATCGTTCAGCTTGCGCATCAACTCGAACTCCGGCGCAAACCAGAAGCCATAATAGACGCACTCGGCAAACTTCACGCTGAGCGAATCGCGCAAACGAACGACTTCACGATCCAGCGTGATCGATTCCAGCGCGCGATGCGCTGCTTGCAGAATCGTCACGCCGGGCGTCTCGTAAACTCCGCGCGACTTCATGCCGACTAAGCGGTTCTCAACCAGATCGACGCGGCCGATTCCGTGCGCGCCGCCAATTTCATTCAGCTTTGATAAAAGAGCAACCGGATCCAAACGCTCACCATCGACGGACACTGGCTCGCCGTGTGCGAATCCGATTTCGACGTATTCGGCCTCGGCCTTTGCATTCTCAGGCGAAACCGTCATTTGAAAAATGTTCTCTGGTGGTTCAGCCCAGGGGTCTTCGAGAATTCCGCCTTCATACGACACGTGCATCAAGTTGCGATCGGTTGAATAGGGCTTGTCGATCGTCGCGCTGATCGGAATCCCATGACTTTCTGCGTAAGCAATCAAATCGGTGCGGCCTTTGAATTCCCAATCACGCCACGGTGCGATCACTTTGATGTCCGGCTGTAAGGCGTAGTAAGTCAGCTCGAATCGCACCTGATCGTTTCCCTTGCCGGTCGAGCCGTGGGCAACCGCGTCAGCGTTTTCCTGGCGCGCGATCTCGATTTGCCGTTTCGCGATCACCGGCCGCGCCAGCGATGTGCCCATCAAGTAGACACCTTCATAAAGGGCGTTTGCTTTGACTGCGGTCCAGACATAGTCGCGCACAAATTCCTCGCGCAAGTCTTCGATGTAGAGTTTCGACGCGCCGGTCGCTTTGGCTTTTTCGTCGAGCCCGTCCATCTCTGCGCCCTGACCGACGTCGGCGCAGTAGCAGACGACTTCGCACTGGTATTGTTCCTTCAACCAGCGCAGCATGACCGACGTGTCGAGTCCGCCGGAGTAAGCCAAAACGATCTTGTTGATTTTGTTATCAGTCATTTTTCGCTTCGCGCAACATTAACCACAAAGACACAAAGAGCACTAAGGCTCTAATCAGATAAACTTTGTGTCTTTATGTCTTTGTGTCTTTGTGGTAGGTGCCTTCACCCAAACAACTCCCAAATCTTCTTCATCAGGGCGCGCTGCGACTTCTGATCGTGGGCCGCGATGAAGATCGTGTCTTCGCCTGCCAGCGTGCCGACGATTTCGGGAAGCGCCGCATCATCAATCTCGACGGCGACCGCGGAAGCGAGGCCCGGCAGACATTTCGCAACCACCAGCACGTCGCCCGCCACATCCAGGCTCAACAAGCCGCGCGCTGAATCGCCGTTCGCATGCGGCAGAGCATACGAGCCATGATGCTTGACCACGCCCAGCTCTTCCAGATCGCGCGACAGGCTCGACTGCGTCGCCGAGACGCCCGCGCGCTCAAGGTGCGAGCGCAAAGCCTCCTGCGTGCCGATCCGTTTCACACGAATCAGACCGAGGAGTTTCTTTTGTCGCTCGCGTTTCAACATCGATGTCCGACAAACTTTAGTTTGTCGCCATTTCTTCCACTTCTTCCAGGACTCTTCTTCTTGAGCGCTTACGACAAACTGAAGTTTGTCGAACTTCTCTTCAGACGCGCGTTAATGCAAATGAGTTGCATTATCTACGCATACCTGCATAAAATAGCCTCGGTTATGCAGTTTCGTCAAGTCTGAAGTTAGCCTGGCGAAAACCATTGAGTTGTTGCACAATGCGCGAGCGACGCGAATAACAATCATGAGTGATGCGCGAAAAACGAATCTTTGGGGCGGACGCTTCATCGGCGAAACCGACCGCGGCTTCGCTGAATTCAATCGGAGCTTCGGTTTCGATCGCCGGCTGTTTGCAGTTGACGTGCGCGCCAGCATCGCTCACTGCGACGGCCTGGCAGGCGCTGGAGTGTTGACGGGCACTGAATCGAATGAGATTAAGTCGGCGCTCCAGGCAATTCTCGAACGCGGCCAAACCGATGCGAGCTATTTTGACGAACCGAGTTCAGAAGACGTGCATTCGTTTGTCGAGGCGCGTCTGGTGGAAATGATTGGCGACGCCGGCCGTAAGCTCCACACCGGACGCAGCCGAAACGATCAGGTCGCGACGGACCTGCGTATGTGGCTGCGCGATGAAATCGATCGAACTGCACTCGCATTGAGAAGTGCGCAGGCAGCTTTACTCGATCTTGCCGAAGCCCACCGGGACGCGGTGATACCCGGATACACACATTTGCAGCGCGCCCAGCCAGTCTTGTTTGCGCATTGGTGCCTGGCATATTTCGAAATGCTGGCGCGCGATGGTGAACGACTCGCCGACGTTCGCAAGCGGGTCAATGTCTTACCGCTGGGTTCCGCGGCGCTGGCCGGAACTTCATACGCCATCGATCGCGATGCCGTTGCGCGTGCGCTTGGATTCGACGGAATCTCACGCAACAGTCTCGACGCCGTCAGCGATCGTGATTTCTGTATCGAATTCGCCAGCGCCGCATCGCTCGTCATGATGCACCTCTCGCGTCTCGCCGAAGACATCATTCTTTACTCCACAACTGAGTTTGGCTTTTTCGAGCTGAGCGATGCCGTCGCCACCGGCTCCAGCCTGATGCCGCAAAAGAAGAATCCGGATTCGATGGAACTGGTGCGCGGCAAGGCCGGACGCGTCTTCGGCCATCTTGCGGCGCTGCTCGCAACGATGAAAGGACTGCCGCTCGCTTACAACAAAGACATGCAGGAGGACAAGGAAGCGCTTTTCGACACCGTTGATACCATCAACGCTAGTCTCGCGGTGACGGCCACCGTGTTGCGCAACATCCGCTTGAACGAAGCGCGCGCGCGCGAAGCGGCTTCGCATGGTTACATGAACGCAACCGAACTGGCGGACTATCTGGTGCGCAAAGGCATGCCCTTCCGCGAAGCGCATGAAACTGTTGGGCGCATCGTCGTGTATGCAGTTGAACGCGGAGTAGAGTTGAGCGATCTGGCATTGACCGACCTGAAATCCTTTTCGCCGCTGATCGACCAGGACTTTTTCGCGTTGTTGTCGCTCGAACAGACGCTGGCCACGAAGTCGCAGAGCGGTGGAACTGCACCCGAGCGCGTTGCGGAAGAGTTAATTGCCGCCAGAGCGCGACTAAAATAACAGCGGCTGATTTGAAGTGCCGTAGGCACGAAATATTTATAGAAACGCTGTCGAATTGTGAATCTCTTAGCGCGGAGCGAAATGACGATTTCGCTCCGCGCGATCGTTGTTAGTCTTCTCCGTGCTATAAATATTTCGCCGCTACGCGGCTGTTCTTCCAATCGGTCAATCTGTTAGCCCTCGACGTTGACCTAATCGACCCGAACTGATGCCTTTCTTCATCACCACTCAAACACTGGATCGCAAAGAGGGTGTGCGGCGCATCAATCTGCTCGCAGGCCGTGACCTGCGACCGATGGCTGACCAGTACCGGATTCCGGTTTGGAAGAGTGGCCGTGAGAACAAAGGCTGGGCGGGATTAGTCATCGAGCACTATCTCGGCCTGCCGCAAAACTCTCGACAGGAACCTGATTTTCCCGGCTGGGAGTTGAAAGTTGTGCCGCTGCGCAAGGATCTTGACGGGAAGCTGCGCGTGAAAGAATCGATGGCGGTCACGATGTTGGAACCGGCTGAGGTGCTGGCGAATAAGTTTGAGGACAGCCATCTTTATGACAAGCTGCGAAGCATGGTGGTGGTCAGCCGGATTTACGAGAGCGCCCAGGAGCTGCATTCCATCCTGCACGCGGCCGCCGAATTCGATCTCGAAGACCCTAAGATACATGAGCAGGTGAAGGACGATTACGAAACGATTCGTCAGCGAATCCGCGCGACGGGCATTGACTCAGTCAACGGAGATTTGGGAAAACTAGTGCAGGCCCGCACGAAGGGGCGCGGCCACGGCAGCACCACGCGGGCGTTCTATGCGCGGCCGATATTTGTGGCGCACATTCTGAACCTGCAAGAGCTGGCATTCATGCCTCGCGTTTTCGCTGACGAGCAAACAGGTCTAAGCTAAGCCAATGAGGGACGCACTCATCGAGAACATGACGGAGTTAGCGAATGCGGCCATCGCTTGCCCGGTTTGCGAGGGTTTTGCGCATGGCGGTCTGCTGCCGCTGCGGACGCTGCCTGACAATCTCCAGGAAATCATTTCCTCGAATGCGGCTTCAGCAGCGGCCGACGAAGCCTGCGCTCGCTGCGTGAAATTGTTTAGTCGGGCGCACCGGCAGATTGAATCGCACGCCGCGGTGTTCGAACAGAATGATTTTGTTCTACCGACGCCGTTGCGGATGGACGCGGACGAGAGATTCACCGGGCGCGGCGTCACGATCGCGTTTCTTGATTCAGGCTTCTACGCCCATTCGGATCTGACGACGCCGCACAATCGCATTAGGGCCTACCACAGCATCTTCGCGACCGACGGCGATCAGACTTCGCTCGAAACAACTGACGTCGCCAGCTGGCATGGCATGATGACTTCGGTCGTGGCGGCGGGAAGCGGCGCGCTGTCAAAGGGTTTCTATCGGGGCATTGCATCGGAAGCTGACGTCGTGCTGGTGAAGATCGGTCGCACAGGTCGCATTAGCGAAGATCAAATCCGGCAGGGACTCGAGTGGGTGCTGGCGCACGCCGAAGAGTACAAGATTCGGGTAGTAAACATCTCAGCCGGCGGAGATTTTGAAGAAAGTTATCTTTCGAATCCCTTATCGCAAACGGTTGAGCGTTGCACGCGCGCGGGCTTGACCGTGGTTTGCGCCGTGGGAAATGCGGGCCACGTGCCGGGACATCCGGTTCTGCCGCCGGCGAGCGCGCCGTCGTGCATCGCGGTGGGCGGGCTGGACGATCAGAACTCTTTGGATCGCGCGCGGCGCGGCATGTATCGCTCTTCTTATGGACCGACGATTGACGGCTTGCAGAAGCCCGAATTGATCGCGCCGGGAATTTGGGTGGCGGCGCCAATCCTGCCATACACGCCGACGGCTGAAGAGGCTGAACTCTATTCGCAACTTGACGGCGTGGCGGACGAAGAACTTCTGGCCGCGATTGATCAGCATGCCGGCATCGACAAAGATTTGGATGAGGCGCGTTCGCTACGAATTCCTCTGCTGCGGCAACTGATCACGATCAAGCTGCGTGAAGGGAACGTAATCAGCCGGCACTATAAGTACGTCGATGGAACGTCCTTCGCGGCGCCGATCGTTTCTTCGATCATTGCCTGCATGCTGGAAGCGAATCCGCGTCTGACGCCAACACAGATCAAACGCATCCTGATCGACACGGCCGAGCGCGTTCCGGAAATCGAAGTCGATCGACAGGGCTGGGGCGTCGTTGCCGCCGCGCGCGCGGTTGCTGGGGCACTCTTACAGAACCGGGAGCGGTAGCGACCGGATAACATCACTCTACACGCAAAGAGATGCGCAACAATTCATCGTTTCGTTCCGAATAGCCAGTAGGATCCGGTCGCTACCGCTCCCGGTTCTGTAACATCTTCGCTAGACATTCTCTCCGTCGCTGTGCCAGAATCTTCGCGCAACCACAACTAAGGAGCGAATCAAAAGTTTCTATGTCCGAACCTGAATCCGCACTGGAGGCAAGTGCCGAAAGTGCAAGTCAACCGGCCAGCGCGGAAGACATCACCTATCATGCTGTCGAAAAAGACGGAATCGTCACGGCAATTTGGGAAATGCAGGGCCGCAAGCATGTGCGCACGATCGACCCGCGTTCACGTCAGGGCCGCGAAATCCTCAACCTCTACACGACCGAGCATCACGACGAGAGCCAGCCGACCACCAGCGACGCCGCGTAATCCTAATTCTTCTTCCCGTTTAGCAGCCGCACTTGTGCGGCGATCATTTGGCAGCACAAGTGCTGCCTCTAAACGAAGGTATTTTCACGTCACAAGGTTCCGCGGCTGGCCGCGCACAAACGCCTCGAGGTTGTCGATTAGTTGATCGGCCAGGGCTTGCATCGCTTCGTCGCTGGCCCACGCAACATGCGGCGTCACGATAAAATTCGGCAGGTTTAGTTCGAGCAAGGGATTGCCTGCGCGCGGAGGTTCTTCGCGCAACGCATCAAAAGCGGCGCCGGCAATCCCGCCGTCCTGCAAAGCTTCAATCAAAGCCTGAACGTCGACCAGCCCGCCGCGCGCGGTGTTGATTAGCAGAGCGTCGCGCTTCATCATCTCAAACTCAGCGCGCCCCAACATGTCCTGGGTGTCGTCGGTCAAGGGACAATGCAGAGTAACTACGTCGCTCTCTCGCAACGTTTCCGCAAACGGCGTGCGTCCTTCGCGAATCGCGGTGGCATCTTTCTGTTCCGAAATCAGAACCCGCATTCCGATTGACTCGCCCAGTCGCGCCATCGCTTTGCCGATCGCGCCGAAGCCGATGACGCCCAGCGTGCTGCCGCGCAAATCGTGAAGCTTATGGGTGTATAAGCAGAACTGTTTCGACTGTTGCCATCCGCCCTGCTGCACGTCTTCGCGATAAGCAAGCAGGTTGCGCCGCAGCGCCAGCATCAACATCAAAACGTGTTCCGAAACTGAGTTCGCGGCATAGCCCCGGACGTTGCAGACTGCGATACCGTGCCGCCGGCAGTAATCCAAATCGACGCAATCAAATCCCGTCGCCGCGATGGCAATCAACTTCAGTTCGGGCAAGCACGCCAAATCGGGTTCGCGCAACGCCAGCTTGTTGCTAATCACGATGGTCGCGCCGCGTAGACGATCCACGACTTGATCCTGAAGGCTTTCGCCGTACTCGATCCATTCATGATCGAAATCGGGCTGGCGAAAGCTCGACTGCACCGTGTTGCGTTCGAGAAAGACTATGCGTTCCATATTCGACGATTTGGAATTTCTCTGTGTGACCTCTGTGGCCCTCTGTGCCTCTGTGGTGAAAGTTACTCTAAAAAGCATCTACCACAGAGGCACAGAGCTCGCACAGAGAATCACAGAGAAAGTGCTAAACTTCAAATCGAATCATGGACATTCAAATTCGCCGAGCGCTACCGGATGAAGCCGTCGCGCTGACCGAGATTGCCCATGCAGCCAAGCGCCATTGGGGCTATCCCGAGAACTGGATCGAACATTGGAAAGACGATCTCACCATCACGCCTGACTTCATCGCGAACAACGAAATGTACGTTGCCATCAACGGAGAAGAGATTGCCGGCTGTTGCGCGTTGGTGATGAGAGATTCGCTGGCTGATCTGGAGCACATGTGGATTAGGCCCGAGCACATGGGAAACGGCGTCGGGCGCGCGCTGTTTCAGCAAATCGTAAGACGCGCGACGGCATTAGATGCGAAAGCAGTCGAGCTTTCCGCCGATCCAAACGCCGAAGGGTTTTACCAGCGCATGGGCGCGACCCGCATCGGCGAAGTTCGATCCGAAATCGTAGGACAGCCGCGCGTGCTGCCGCGCATGCGCTTTGCTCTTAGCCCTTAGCTCTTTGCGCTTTGCCTTATCTATGTGGGACCTCAAGCGACAAATCATCTGGCTGGTCGTCGGCATTTCCTTCGGCACGTTCATCGTTTACATGGACGCGCACGACGAGACCGGACACTTCGAAGTCAGTGTATTTGTGTTTTGGGAGATTATTCTGCTGGCGATTATCCTGACGCTGTTCTATCTGTACTCTCGCAAGAAGAAGTAGGCCTACTCTTTCAATCCGGCGGTTGCATCGTTTTCGAGCGCGCGTCGATTCCACGCTCGCCCATGATAAGCAGTCGCCGCGCTTCGCTGTACACCACGCTCTGGGGCAGGTATGAAAGCACGTAGCGGTTCTTACGGAGCTCGTCGCAAATGGCTTTCGCCGCCGCGCTCGGATCGTCGATCGGGAAAATGCGGCCGCCGGTCCCCTCCGCGAGGTCGTCGATCACTTGCCGCGGCTTGGGCACGTCACGGCGTATGGCGCCGCGCGTGCGATCCGTCGCCTGCACGCAATAGACAGCGATATCAAGCGATTGGAGCAGGCTCAGCGCCTGCGTGAATTTTGTCTTGCTGCCGCGATCGAGGCCGTCGCTGATAACTATGATCGCGCGCTTCTGCGCCGACAGAGGCCGGAGCGCGTCTTCGACCACCGCCGAGATTGCGTCGAACAAATGCGGATCGCCTTTCTTGCGAAAAGTCTTCAGCTCTCCCTCAATCTTTTTCGCGTTGTCGGTCCAGTCGGAAACAATCTCGGCGTTATTGTCGTAACCGACGATCAGCAGCTTGTCGCCGTCGTAAATTTCGTAAGCGAACTCCTGCGTCGCAGCTTCCAGCTTTTCGACATCCGCGCGAATCGTCAGCGAATTGTCCACCAGCAGCACGATGCGCGCGGGTGAGAGATCGGGCGCGAAGTTTTTGACTGTCTGCTGGACGCCGTTATCGAAAAGCGAAATGTCCTTCGTGGTGATCGGAGTTGCAGCGCCGTTAGCCCGCACGGCCACAACGTTGAGCATGGTCGACGCTTCGCTCGAAGGGTGCGAGCGGCGGCCCGCTTGCGCGAACAGCGCGCCCAGCAAAACTGCGGCCGTCAGGAGAAAGACAAAAGCGCGCCAACCGGCATGAGCTTTTCTCATCTCGTGTTCGGCGGCGCGTCTGTTGGTCTTCGTGCTCATAACCTTTGTCTAAGTACTGTCTTTCTTTGCCGGAGACTTCTTTGGCTTCGCCTTCTCAGATGACGAAGTTGACTCTGGCGATGCAAGTTCCGTCTCGACCTTCTCAGCGACGCTTCCCTTGCGAGCGTAATCGGTGACGTACCAACCTTCGCCCTTGAATTTAATCGCCGACTTCGACACGAGTTTTTCCAAACGACCCTTGCATTTTCGGCAGCGCGTCGGTTGCTTGTCCGACAGCTTCTGAAAAACTTCGATATAGGCGTTGCACTTTGTGCAGCGAAATTCGTAAATCGGCATTGTTGACTCGGCTTTGGGAAACTTTGCTGGTGTACCCTGAAAAGCGATTATACGAGACCCGTTTCCCAGCTGACAACTAAAGCAATCCCGCAGATGCAGCCAAAGGCCAATTGGCGCGCCGTGCTGAGAATATTCCGCGAGGGTTTTTGCAACTTACGCCGCCGTTCGTTATGATCGCTCGCAACCTGGAGATTAGGCCTCGAAGCAAGCGGCGAACTTTCCAGTTTATCGAAGCGCCGCTAACCTTGTAACAATGCAATCCGCCGCCGAAACAGAGCAGAAGCTTTCGCTGGAGCGCAAGCTAAAGCTGCACGAAGCCCGCGAGTCCATCATCGATCGCCTAGCCGGGAACCTGCCGACTTCGATCAACCTGGATTCTTTTCTGCGCATGATCGTTTCGGAATTGGGCCGCATGATGGAGGTCGATCGCTGCGACATTATCAGGCTGACGCCGGAAGGAGATCTGCACGTCAGCCACGAATGGCGCGCCTCTGAAGAAGTGCTGTCGAATCTCGACACGCGCATCCCGGTTGATTTGGCGACGCTCTCTGCGCACGTCGATATCAAGCGCATCGTCAGGCTCGATGACACGTCGGCCCCGGAACTTGACCATAAGGTTCGCTTCTTTGCCAGAAGCATGGGCACGCGCTCGCTGCTGCTGGTGCCGGTCATTTTAGACGAGGACATGCTCGGCATGATTGGGCTGCATTACACGCGCGCGCCGCGCAAATGGTTCGACGAAGAGGTCGCGTTTTTGGAATCGATCGCGACGCAACTGGCAATCGGCTACCAGTACACGCGGATTTACACCGACAAGAAACGCGAAGCGGAGACGACGAAGGCTCTGCTCGAGATTGCCAACACGCTCAACGCGCGATCGGATTTTGGCGAGGTTAGCTCCGTGGTGCTCGAACGCGCGCTGGCTTTGGTCGGTGCTGACTATTGCGCGCTGGGCGTGCTGGATGCAGACGAAAAGCGGATCAGCCTGGCGGCTTTCAAAGCCTCGCCGCATGCCGTGATCGATAGTGTGCGTGGATTGATCGAAGCCCACGGCCAGTCGATGGACATCACGGAATACCCGGCAATGGTCGAACTGCTGTCGGACGGCAAGACGCTCAAACTTCTCGACACCGACTTGCCACTTCCACTGCGAGGAATTTTTAATGCCACGCTCGGCGGGCGCGCCGCGCTGGTGGCGCCGGTGCGCATCGCCGGGCACACGTTCGGATTGCTCGGTTGGGTCTGGAGCGGGCAACGCGATCGTTTCAAAGATCATGAGGTGGCCCTGGTCGAGGGAATCGCCGATCAGATTGGCACCGCCCTGGAGCGCGATCACCTTTCGGCCGAAGTCATGCGCCTGAAGAGCGCGCTGCACGAGCGCTATGGCGAAGACCGGATCATCGGCCAGGCGCCGGCGATTCGTCGCGCGATCGAGCTGGCGCTGAGCGTCGCCGACACCCAGACTTCAGTTTTGATCCAGGGAGAATCCGGCACCGGCAAGGAATTGATAGCGAACTTAATTCACTTCAACTCGGGCCGCGAAGACAAGCCGTACATCAAACTCAACTGCGGCGCGATTCCCGAGACCCTGCTTGAATCGGAACTTTTCGGCCATGAAAAGGGGTCATTCACCGACGCGCGCGCGCGCCGGCTCGGCCGCTTTGAAGAAGCGCACGGCGGGACGCTGTTTCTGGACGAAGTCGGCGAGATGACCCTCGGGGCGCAGGTTCGTCTCTTGCGCGTACTGCAGGATGGCGAGTTCACGCGCGTTGGCGGCAGCGAGGTGCTCAAAGCCGACACGCGCGTCGTCGCCGCGTCAAACGTCGACCTGGGACGCGCCGTCGAAGAAGGAAAGTTTCGCCGCGATCTGTTTTATCGTCTGTCGGTCTTTCCGATTCAACTTCCGTCTCTGCGCGAACGGCGCGAAGACATCCATGTGTTGGTGATCCATTTTCTCGAGTACTACAAGAATAGAACTGGTCGTTTCGTTCCCGGGATTTCGAAGGCCGCCATCCAGGCTTTGATCAGCTACGATTGGCCGGGAAATGTGCGCGAGCTGGAGAATGCGATCGAGCGCGCCGTGATTATCGCCTCAGGCCGCCAGATCGAACTCGAAGATTTGCCTTCCGCAATCAGCGAAGCCGGGTTGCAACGGGAAGGTATGCTTCGCGCCGAGCGGGCCCAGGCCGCCAGCGAAGGGCGATCCTCGAAACTTGAGATCGCCGTTCCGTCTTCGATGGACGATATCGAGCGACAGGCCATCGAGGCCACGCTCGACTACACTTCCGGAGACAAGACGCGCGCCGCGCGTTTGCTGAACATCGGTCGCAAGACAATCTATCGAAAGCTGGACCAGTACAACGGCAAACGCGAAGGTTCTGACGACCAGGATGATCAGACATCCTAGCTACTCAACTGCAAACGGGGTGGATGCAAATGGGAACTGATGCAGTTTGCAATTAAAAACTCCTTTCTTCTTTGCGTAACTTTGCGTCTTACTTCGCGAACTTTGCGGTCTTGCTGTGTTTTTACCGCAAAGGCCGCAAAGAACTCGCAAAGGGCCGCAAAGGAAATGCAGTCTTAATTCCAAACTGCATCAATACCTGCAAATGCCCGCGATAGCGCCCCCTTGAGACTTGCGCTAAACTGCTAAGCGCGTGAGTACACCTCAAGATTCTGCCCTTTCGGCGCAAACGATCCATCCCTCAAATCCCGAACCAGAACCGAGCGGGTCGCGCGCTGTGAGCGCGCCTGACCCTGATAATCCACCGTGGAGCTTGCTCCAGGCGCTTTTGACCTGGGCCGCGAGCGTGCTTCTTTCGATTTTCGTCCCATGGTTGCTGGCGCTTCCTTACCTTGCAACTCACTATCGCGGAGCGCGCCTTCAGGGCGCCTTGGCAGACAAGACTCTCGTCATTATTTTCATAGCTGGATTGCTTCCGGTGCACGGACTCACTCTGATTCTGGCTTGGGCCGTGGTTAGCAGGCTTGGAAAACTCTCGCCCACAAAGGTACTCGGTTGGAGCTGGAAAACCGATTTCGGAATCGGGAAAAGCGTCGGTCTGGCAATCCTTCTCTTCCTTGTCGCGTGGCTCATCCTTCTCAAGTTCGGCGGGCAAGAAACTGAACTCGAACGGATTCTTGAAAGTTCGCGCGCTGCCGCGCTGATTACGGCATTCCTGGCGGTCGCGACTGCACCACTCGTCGAAGAAGTCATTTATCGCGGACTGCTCTACTCCGCTTTCCAGAGAGTTATTGGTCCGGTGTTCGCGGTCATTGTCGTAGCGTCGATGTTTGCGGGTCTGCACGTCTTGCAGTATTGGCCGAACGCCGGCGCGATTTCGGCGATAACCTTGTTGAGCGTGGTCTTGACCGTAGTCCGCGCGCGCACGGGCCGGCTGCTTCCATGCTTTGTGATCCACCTGGTTTTCAACGGCATCCAATCGCTGATTATCGTCTTCGAGCCGTATCTGCGCGCCCTTTATCACTCGTGGCATCCCGACGCCGTGGGACCTGGACTCATCAATTTCCTTCTCGGCCTTTCCCGCTAACAAAATGGAATATGAAGTCGTAGTTGTCGGCGGGGGCATTGGCGGGTTGACCGTCGCCGCCCTGCTCGCCGCGCGCGGCGTTAAGGTTTGCTTGTTCGAAAGGCAATCGCAGACTGGGGGCTGCGTTGCCAACTTCGAATTCCAGGGTTACACGTTCGAACCGACTTCCGGTCTTTACTCCGGCTGGGAACCGGGTGGAATCCACGAGCGCATCTTTTCTGAATTGTCGGTTCAGCCGCCGGAAGTTCGTCGCCTTTCGCCCGCCTACACAGTGCGTTTACCTGAACACGCGGACGTTCCGGTCTCAGGACCGCAAGAGAAGTTTGAAGAGAATCTGCGCGCGGCCTTTCCCGGGTGCGCGGACGCGGCCGTCTCGTTTTATCGCAAGCTGGATCAGGTCGCCCGAACCTGGCTCGAAGAAAATAATCATCCGCGTCGATTCGAACCGAACGCCTCATTGCTGGTCGACCTTGCGGCCGATACGACCGCCGCGCATCTCAGCGAAACTTCGCCGAGGTTTCAGCGCTTCATCGATGCCCAGCTGCAAACCTTTGATTTATGCTCAGCCGATCGATGCTCGTATGTCTCTGCCGCGCTCACTCTGACGGCGCCGCATCGCGGGATGTGGGCGATTCGCGGCGGCGCTCAGACGCTCGCGGACAAGCTGGGTGAATCGTTGAAGACGAGCGGCGGATCGCTGCGGCTTAATTCCCCAGTCCTCCGTTTGGCTTACGCAACTGACGGCGCTGCAATCGGCGTCGACCTGTTGAGCGGCGAGCGAGTTATTGCCACGCGGGCAATCATCAGCAACCTGACGATCTGGGATACGTACGGACGCCTGGTTGGATTGAGCCACACCCCCGCAGCAATCTCTGCACAGCTAAAACTCCTGGAAGGCTGCGGCGCTTTCGTGCTTTTCCTCGGTATGGATCAGTCGGCTGGCGCGCGGTTAGGTGTCGATCATTTCATTCTACTCAATGACTCGCAGCAATCCCGCGCGGCTGGCTCTGAGAGCAACCGACTCGCGTTTGCCGCCGCGCCCGAATGGGATCCGCGCGCTCCCGAAGGCAAACGTGCAGTTACCGTGTGGACGTCCGCCGACGTTTCTGATTGGTTCGCTTTCCATCAGGATGAAACGGCGCACGAAGAACAGGACCAGGCAACGCTCGAGCGTTTGTGGCCGCACCTGCACGCGGCGATGCCTGAATTGAGCGACGGTATCGAAGTGATCGAGACCGCGACCCCGAGAACCTTTCATGAGACAACCCGGCGCAAGCTGGGGATGGTAGGAGGGCTTTGCTCGACGCCGGCGCGCATGGCGTCGCAGTCACAGTTTGGAAGTACGATCTTTCCGAATCTTTTCCTCGTCGGTGACACTGCAAGCCCTGGCAATGGCGTTGACGCGGTCTCGCGGTCAGCTCTCAGCCTGGCCGACGCCTTCGCCCCTCAGCGATGACTGTCTGCCGTGTTTGACTAACGTTTTGTGCATGTGTATAGTGTCTAGCGACACTCGACTATGTACATAACCATCGACGAAGCCGACCGCAGACCGATCTACCGCCAGGTAGCCGACGAGATCAAGTCGCTGATTGCGCGAGGTGAGTTGGAGGAAGGTGTGGCCTTGCCGCCGGTGCGACAAGTAGCAACCGATCTTGGCGTGAACTTGAACACGATTGCCGCCGCCTATCGTGAACTTCAGAAAGAAGGATTGCTTAGGGTTCGTCACGGAGCCGGAGCTTTTGTTTCGTCCCGGCGGAGCGCACAGCAAACCGATGCTGAGTTACGCAAGAGGTTACGCGCCGGCCTGACTCATTTGGCATTGGCGGGCCTGCCGAAGTCGGAAGTGGTGGAGATCGTCAACGAAGAGATTCGCGAACTGTTCAGACGCGAGCGCTAACTTCCGAAACCTGGCCGTCAGTTAATCGGATCTTTGATTCTGTGGATGGAGCGCCCGCCCGAGTCCGGATCGCGTGGCCCCGCCGGTGATGGCGGAGGAGACGGAGGCCGGGTGTTTCCAATCGATCCTCCAGAAGAGCCACCCGATGAGCCGCCACCTGATGAACCACCCGATGACCCGCCTGATGAAGGTGGATTGTTGACCATCACTGGATATTGACCGCCGCCTCCGCCGCAGCATCCGCGCCGCAGCCAGAAATCGTATCGGTCGTAATACAGGCCGTAATGGTGGCCATATGGAGAAGACCATCCGAAGTAGAAGGGCAGAAAAGTAAAGCAGCGCGAGAATGGGCTAAAGGCCCAAAACCCATACGGGTTGGCGGCGGAGAAGTCCCACCCATGATCGAAATAATCGAAACCGGAAAGATAAGTATTCAAGCCCCGGGCCGAGAGCTTCTCGTTAGCCTTTGCCAGAGTATTCGCTCGCTCCTTGCTCCAATCATCGAACTGATCCTGTTGCTTCTTGGCAAGCTGCTTAGCAACAAATGAACCACCTCGAAAAACAGCTTCATTCCCGCTCTTGATAACGTTGCTTGGATTGTCGTTGATTACCGCGCGGCCCTTGCGCACCAGCAGTTCGGTGGAATCGGCGGTCGCGTTGATTCGATAAACCCCACGTCTGGCAACCACGACACGCGCTTGTTCGGTAATTATCGTGATGTGCAATTCCGTCTCATCCAGGCCCCCGGCCTCGACAATAGAGCTTCCTTTGATTAATCGTACCCGCAGGGTTGCCAGCGAATTGTCGGCGAGTTCGAAGAGACTATTTTCGCCCACGCGCAGGTAAGAGCCGGGATTGAGCAAGACTTCAACCTGGCTTGCCGCTCCGGTGGTTACCAGATCGCCGGCAGTCAAGTTATCCTGCGCGGTCAGCAATTCCGACTTGCCGGCGCGCGTCACCGTCACGCGGCCGTCGACGGAGTTGACCCCACCGGCCTGGGCTGAGATGACGTACTTTTCGCGATTCTGGGCGGTGCCGAGCGACGCCAAACCCAACGCGAGCACGACTGCCACGCATATGCTGAGCACGACCGATGGACTTTTCATATCGACCTCCAAGAAGAACGCTGGTCAGAGATTCTCGGTCAGCACGGGGAAAGTGAAATCATTATACGCCTGCGCTGGCTAGTGTCCAATGCTTTGCTGCCATGAAGTAGTGTCCTGATTTGAGGCGTATAGAGTACCAACTTTAGTTGGGCCTTTTCTGGCCTTACAAAAACCCAACTAAAGTCGGTACTCTGAACACCGCTTATCAAAGTAGGACACCGAACCACCCTAATCGCCCAGCGGAACTAAAGAACCGGGTCGTTCTTTGACGCAGCCTGCATCGCGTTCACGTGGATGGAGTTGTCAGTGGAATCCAGATAGAAATGTCTAACGCCAGTGGTCGGCTGCGTTTCCGTGGTCCCCGGATCGGCGTTGACCGAAAAGTCAGAGTCGGTCACGTTCATCGTAAAGCGATAACCTCTGAGATTCGGCGCACTGCCGGCAAACCGAGCGTCCAACAAACCAGCCTGCGTCAACGCGTCAAAACCCCCATACGCGCCGCGCGTCGCTTTCAGTTGCTGCTGCGCGGTAGCGATCGTTCGCAGCGCTTGAATCGCCGCAGCTTCATCCGTGGCGCCCAAAGACTTCGGGTAGACACCCAAGCCCTTCGACGAGTTTCCCGAGGAACACGAGGCCAACACGAGAGCTCCGACGAAGAGCCCGACCAGCAAGGACCATTTTCCATTTGTCATTTGACAATCATCATTTGTCATCGGGAAAACTCCGTTTCAGTAAGTCGCTAGTTCCAGATAGAGTCTTGCTCCGGGCCGCAGATGTACAATGGCTGCTATCAAATGATAAATGGAAAATGGGTTGCAAGGCTTTGCTCACTGCCTACTCTCACTTCGCATAGTAGCCCCGCCGGGCGCGCGCAACCAGCTCGGGGCGTCCGACGAGTTGCACCGCAACTGCGCGCCACGAACCGTCGCGCACGCGATTCGCAGGGCGATAGCCGATACTGTAAACCGTGCTCAGATCGCGTATGACCTGCGCATAGGCGCCGTTGAGATCCTTTACCCTCCGCGCCTGATAGACCGCATTGCCACTCTCAGAAGCCAGCTCCGACAGTTGTTGCCGCGCCAGGGCATACGCGCTTACCGGCGTGCCGTTGTGCCGCCCTTCCTTCACAGTGTCCAGATAAATCGGCAGCACAATCGCATCTGAGCGCCGCACGATCTCGATCAGCTCCGCGAAGGTTGTGACCGAACCATCGCCGAAGACGTCGGGCAGGGCGTTGTCCACTCCGTCGGTCATCACGACGACGGCGCCGCGGCGGCCTTCGACGCGCGATTGGTTGACGACATGTTCGAGGACAAATCGGAGGGCGTCCCAAAAATTCGTGCCGCCGTGCGGCTTTGCGATTTGGTCGATGCTGGTTTTCACTGCTTCGTGATCAAGCGTGAGCCGAGAAACGACCTGCACGTCCGCCGTGAAAGTTACAATCGCGATCCGGTCGCCGGGCCGCGCGGCATCGACAAAGCGTTTGGACGAGGTGCGAATCAGTTTGATTTTGTCGGCAGTCGAGCCAGAGAGGTCCAACAAGAGCACCAGATCGAAAGGGGTTTCGGCCGAAGCAAAGAACGAAATCTCCTGCGGCTCTCCATTTTCGAAGACCGCAAAGTCCTTCTGCTCCAGCGCGCTCTTCGGCAGCGAAGCGTGCCGGCTGAAAACGCTGACGCTAACGTTCACCAGGTCGGTGTCGATGCGAATAGTGTCCGTGGGTTCGGGCGTCTGGGCCTGAACAGAAGGCAGTAGGCAGTAGGCAGGAAGCAGGAACCACGCAATCACAAAGCTGGCGTGAAGCGCCCAAAGTTGACGCCGCCGAATCGAGGCCGTAAAGAGTGCCGCCACAGCCATGCGAGTGCTCGGAAGTTTAGCAGGTCATTCTGGATTCGTCGCTCGTGGGAATCGAAGTAGGGTACTACTGCTTGCTGCTCACTTCGCATAGTAACCGCGTTTACCGCGAGCGACGGCGTTCGGCTTATTGACGTTTACGCGGATCGTGCGCCACGAACCATCGCGAACCTTGTTTGAAGGACGATAAGAGAGCGTGTAAAGCATACCCAGATCCGCTACCACGCGATCATAGGCTCCGGCCAAATCTTTCAACTCTTCGCACTCATAAAACGCCCCACCCCCGACATCGGCCAACTCTTTCATCCGATCATGCGCGAGATCAAAAGTCTCCTGCTGTATGTCGAGGGGGCTCAAAGGCTCGTAGCTCTGCGTGTCCACCCAGATGGAATACACGACTCCGTCAAATTCCTTCGCGTTTCTGATCACTTCCTGGTAGGAGAGTTTCGAGCCCTCGCCAGTGACGTTTGGCAGAACGCTGTCGAGACCGTCGCTCATCAAGACAATCGCGTTGCGGCGGGAGTCTTTCGCTTCGCGAAAGACTTCATCCATCGCAAAAGCCAGCGAGTCGTAAAGCTTCGTGCTCCCCTGCGGCCTTTCAATCGTCGCGATGCGCTGGCGCAGCGCTTCGTGATCAGTAGTTAGGGGCGACACAACTACTTGCCCGCCGGCAAAGGTTATGACGCCGATGCGATCGAACGGGCGCGCGGCTTCGACAAAATGAAGCGCCGCCGCCTTGATTAACTCGACGACTTTCGTCGTCGAGCCGGACAGATCGACCAGCAAGACGAGATTAAAGGGCGCTGACGCGGAATCGAAATGCGCGATCTGTTGCGCGACGTTGTCTTCAGCCAACCGAAAGTCTTCTTTCGTCAGGTCATTGACACCGCGATTCGTGCCCCGGTCGACGACGCTGACGTTAACGCTGACCAGTTGCGTATCAACGCGGATGATATCGCCCTCCGAAATTTCCTCGGGACCCGAAGAAGTCGAGGCCGGCGTTCCGGCGGCCGGCGTATTCTTCTCTGGGCCAATCAGTTCGGGCCGCTGCGTCGGCTTGGGTATCTCAGCAGGTTCCAGCGGTTCGCGTCTTTCGGCCGGAGTTGTGTTTGAAATGACCGTCGGCGATTCTGCGCTTGCGGTCGCCAAAGCAATGTTGCCGGCCTGCGAGTAGAGCCTGACGCTCTTGCCGCCTGAGCCGAGCCGCGCTTGCAACTGTGGACGGTGCGCCCGATCGGCGACGGCTACAGAGAGCGACGACGAAACTGTTCCGGTCCTCGAGTCGGCCAGAACATCGGCGCCCGCGCCGTTGGGAAGCTCGAGGCGAATCTCGCCAGAGATCGTTTGGACCAGGAGCGCGGCTGGCAGTCCTCGAACTTCGACCGAACTTTCGTTGGTAACGATTGCCAGATGCGCGCGCTCGGGAATCTTCAACTTCAAATTGATTCGCGCCGCGCCATTCGCGCCTCGCGACACGCGCATGGAAAGCAAGCTGTCAGTTCGCTGCACGATTGCAGGCGAACGGCTTTCCTGTCCGCTGTCAGTAATCGCGGAAACCGAAACGTAGTTTTCGCTCCACAGGTCAGCGATCACGCCGCCGCGTAAATTCTCGACGCGCAGATTGCCGTTGGCGGGAAGTTCTAGACGCAAACCTGCTTCCGCCTGCCCGACTGGTGTGTTCGTTGCTGCTACGTTCGCAACGAAGGTCAGGCAGAGTCCGACCAGCAGACAAAATAATTTTCTGAAAAGGAAAAAGGAGGAGCGTGTGGTTGGTACTGCCAGGAACATCTGATTCAAAACAAACAGACTTGGATCGCTTAGCGTTCGATCATGTCCAGCATCGAATCGGGCTTCGGCTCAACTTTCGGTTTGGGCGGCCCGCCCGCGCCAAACGCGCCCAGACGCAGCAGCAGATTGCCCTGATTCGACGCGTACGCCAGGGCGTCTTCTTTAGAAACGAGGCCCTCGCGAACCATCTTTTCAAGTTGGCCATCGAATGTTTGCATGCCTTCGGTCTCGCCTTGCTCCATCGCGTCCATCAGCGATTTTCCTTCCGACTCTCCGCGTTCGATGTACTCCTTTGTGCGCGACGTTGCTTTCAGGATTTCGATGGCGGCGACCCGGCCGTTGCCGTCGGCGCGCGGCAGTAACCTTTGCGAAACGATGTAGCGAAACGTCTGCGACAGACGCGTGCGAATCGACTGCTCTTCATTTTTGGGAAAGACCCCGATGAGGCGCTCGACCGATTTTGCCGCGTCGATCGTGTGCAGGGTTGAGAGCACGAGATGGCCCGTTTCCGCGGCCTCGAGCGCGACCTCCATGGTCTCGCGATCGCGCATCTCGCCGACCAGAATAACCTTCGGAGCTTGCCGCAGCGCCGCGCGCAGGGCCAGGGCAAAGTCCGGAGTGTCTGAATGAAGTTCGCGCTGGTGAATCGTCGAGTTGTTGTGCCGGTGCAGAAACTCAATCGGGTCTTCGATGGTGACGATGTGATAGAACTTCGTTTCGTTAATCAGGCCGATGATGGCTGCCAGCGTCGAACTCTTGCCGCTGCCGGTCGGCCCGGTCACCAGCACGATCCCGTTTTTCAGTTCGACGATCTCGCGCAACTGAGGCGGCAAGTCAAAGTCTTCGAAGGTCGGCGGCCGCGGCGGAATGACGCGCATAACGATCGCATGCGTGCCGCGCTGCTTGAAGATGTTGACGCGAAAGCGGCTGAGACCGGGAACGCTGAACGAAAGATCGGTCGATCCGAGTTTCTCCAGACTCTCCGCCGCTCCCTCATGACCGCCGATGATCAGCTTGGCGATGCTGGAGGTTTGCGCCGGCGAAAGTTTTTCGACTCCCGGAATTACTACCGGTTGCAGCTTGCCAACCAATTCGATTTGCGGCGGGCGGCCAGGCGAAAAGATCAGATCGCTCACCTTGTCGGACACGGCCAGCATCTGCTCCAAGACCTTGGCGAGGTTCAACGGCGCCGGAGTCGAAGTTGTCGATTCCTGATTAGGTGTTTCTAAAGTGGTGCTCATCGTATCAGAACTGCGGTAGTGTCAGAACCATCAAGCGGTAGCGACCGGATCCTACCGCTCTCCCTGTTATTTTCTTGTCGAATTGCCGTCAATACAACGTAAGTGACAGATCCGGTCGCTACCGCTCGCGGTTCTGACACGGATCGTCAAAGCGCTTTAATGATAAAGAACGTCACGTCATCATGCGCGCCGACGCCTTCGGTCCAATCAAACACGTCGCGATAAATCGAATCGATCAGCTCGCGCGCGCTCAGATGGCGGCCTCGCTTCACGGCGGCCACCAGGCGCTCCGGCCCGTATTCGTCGCCGGCCGAATTCATCGCTTCAGTCACGCCGTCCGTGTAAAGCACAAGCATCTGACCCGGGTCGATCGTTGCATAGTATTCGTGGTAGCGCGAGTCGCGAAACATTCCCAAAGGCACGCCGCCGCGTCGTTCGAAATGCGCGTTGCCTTCAGCGTCGATCAAGATCGGTGGATTGTGACCGGCATTCGAGTAAGCCAGCGTGCGATTCGTCGCATCCAGAATTCCGTAGAACGCCGTTACGAATTGATTTCGTTCGATCGATTCCCAGAGCAGGTAATTAACCTTCGTCATCGAAATATTCGGCGCGTAACCGATGTGCGTGGCCGCGCGCAAACTCGCGCGCAGAAAAGCCATCAGCAGCGCCGCCGGCACGCCCTTGCCCGAGACGTCGGCGATCACTACGCCGATTTGATCGTCATAGATGCGCACCCAATCGTAGTAATCGCCCGAGACTTCTTCCGTGGGAAAGTTGTAGGCGCTGATGTCAAAGCCCTCGAGTTCGGGATCGCGAGCCGGCAGCAATTCAAGCTGCACCTGGCGGGCGACTTCGAGCTGTGTTTCCAAGCGCTGCTTTTCGATCAGGCTTTCGTGCAGCATCACCTTCTCAATGATGATGGCGACCTGGGAGGCGAGCAGCATCAGAATTTCGATATCGTCGTTGGTGTAAGCATCCAGTTCGTCGCTCTCCAGATCGAAGACGCCGATAACTTCATCGTTGGAAATGATAGGCGCGATCAACTCGGAACGCGTGCGCGCGCGCGCGTTGATGTAACGCGGCTCTTTGCTCACATCGGGCGCAATGAACGGCTTGCCCCTGGTCGCGACGTGACCGATTAGTCCTTCGCCCATCTTCAAACGCAGCTCCTGCAAAGCCGCGATGTCATAACCGCGCACGGCTTCCGTGTGAAAGACGCAGGTTTCGTCGGCGCCGTCTTCCCACGCGCTCACCGGCCGGGAGTCTTTCACCAGATAGATGCCGGCCGCATCGTAAGGAATCAGCGAGTCCAGCGTGTCCATAACGAGGTTGAGCACCTCTTTGAGATCCAGCGAGCGACTGATCGTCTTCGTGATGTCGAGCAACATGCGCAGCTTGTCGATCACCGATAAGCCCGCAGCTTTTTGGATTGTTTCAGGCATTGCGGATCAAGTGAGCGCGCCGAGCGCGCCCCAACCGTTTTGATTATACGTGCTCAGTGCGTGAGGCCGAAACGGCGTCTGTATTCAGGCCACAGATGCGTGACCTTGATGCGGTATTCCGCGAGCTGGCGGCTGACGCCAAAGCGACGCGCGATTTCATTTCCATTTCTTCCCTCAATGACCATCCGGCGCAGCGCAGCGTATGGCACGAGCGCCGCCGCGCCGATCGCATAAGCCGCTTCTTCGTCTGCGTGGTTGTACTCGCGCGCGACCATCTTGCCAGTAGACGCACCCTCCCCCACAGTCGGGTTTCTGCCAACAGCTGCCAGGCGATTCGGCTGGTGGCCGAGAAAGACGTGCGCCACCTCTTCCATCAGCGTGGCGCGATTGCGTGATGGGCCGTGCGCCGGATTCAAGATGACCAGGCGCCAGCCGTTCGGCAGCGGCTTTGAACACGCCCCGCCTGACCATTCGTCCGCGGCGTCGCCGAGCAGATGCGCGCGCGACTCAGGCGAAAGTCCCTGGATGCGATCGAAATCAACGACCAAAAGCCTGGCAAACCGCGCCAGCGCGAATGGATCAAGGGCTTGTTCGTTTCGCACGCCGGCAAAATCACGCAGGCCCAGCGCGCGCAGCTCGAATTGTTTTCGCTTTTCCGTGGAAGGCAAAAGAATATTCACTTAGGGATTATAACAGGAACCTTTGGCGGCAAGCGTAGCGCGACGCCGCTTTGGTTAAGATCGTAAACGATCCAAAGCGCCGTCGATGCCGGCGCACTCCAAATTCACTATCGCTTGCGCGCCTTTGCCGCCGGCGAGTGACTGAACTGCTTATAAGCAACTCGGAAAAGCTCGGACAAAGCCTTCGCCGTCTCCGGACTGAGCTGCCGATCGGCGCGCAAGTGCGCCTCGACGATCTCAGGCGTGGATTCGTGTGGATAGTAAACTACGGGCTTTGGATCAGAGGCGCTGCCGTGACCGCCATGCATCACCCGCTCGATCGGCATGTCCAACCACGCCGCCAGGCGCGCAATGTTGTCGGCGTCGGGCTTGCCCGTACCGTTTTCAATCCGCGACAACGTCGAGGCAGAGACGCTGGTTTCTTCGGCAACGTCGCGCAGACTCAAGCCCTGCTGTTCGCGCCGACGACGCACCGCCCTGCCCAGCTCAGCCGTATTGATTCCGGTCTTGTTTCCCATGGCTGACTAGCTTACCACTACCGAGTTTTAGCCGCAAGACTGTGTCCTACCGTCGCAACATGCTGGGTCTATCGCGATGGTGTCAGAACCGAGAGCGGTAGCGACCGGATCGAAGACTCAACTCGCGCTCAACTAGCCTCAATGATCCGGTCGCTACTCTATATATGAAAGGGCGCCCCAAAGGTAGTAGCTTGGAGTTGTTCTAAAGACTTCAAGTAGACACCGAAGGAGAGCCCTATGAGAACGTATTATGTTGGAATGGAT
>Ga0080064_1000374_pt1 | contig 67814 bp, 56 predicted proteins | sample Subgrocontami54m_FD_69260 | JGI IMG/M metagenome (GOLD analysis project Ga0080064, IMG submission 69260) | Subsurface groundwater microbial communities from S. Glens Falls, New York, USA - GMW46 contaminated, 5.4 m (SPADES assembly) (version 2) ...
TGAGGAGCGCAGCCATAAGCGCGTTCACGCGCGTCCATAGCCCGTCGCAGACGGGCGTAAACGCCCTTGAGGACGCGCTATGGCTGCGCGTCTCGAACCATGAGGGCCCCGTCCAAAGCAAACGGGGCAGCCTTTCGGCTGCCCCGCGCGATTGATCCTGCCGTCAGCTCAATTCGGCACGGCGCCCTTGGGATTCGGCGGGAACGCCGAATTCTTCTGGATGCCGCGCAGCAGGTCCAGCGCGGTGGTCAGCGCCTTGTCGTTCTTGGCATCCGGCGGAATGTAGGACTGCGAGCCGGTTTCCTCCTGCCCGTCGGCCTTGAGATGGCCGCGCAGCGAGGATTCGCCCTTGGTGTCGGTGCGCGCCTTCAGCTCCTCGGGCACGTCCTGCAACACTTCGATGTCCGGCAGGATGCCCTTGGCCTGGATCGAGCGGCCGGACGGCGTGAAGTAGCGCGCCGTGGTCAGCCGCAAGGCGCCGTTGCCCGAGCCGAGCGGGATGATGGTCTGCACCGAGCCCTTGCCGAACGAGCGCGTACCGATGACGGTCGCGCGCTTGTGGTCCTGCAGTGCGCCGGCCACGATCTCCGAGGCCGAGGCCGAACCGCCGTTGATCAGCACGATCAGCGATTTGTTCCTGGTGAGGTCGCCGCTGCGCGCATTGTAACGTTGGGTCTCTTCGGCATTGCGGCCGCGCGTCGACACGATCTCGCCCTTGTCGAGGAACGCATCGGACACCGAGATCGCCTGTTCGAGCAGACCGCCGGGGTTGTTGCGCAGATCGATGATGAAGCCCTTGAGCTTGTCGCCGGACTTGGTGGTGACGTCGCTGATCGCCCGCTTCAAGTTCTCGGTGGTCTGCTCATTGAACTGGGTGATGCGGATGACGGCGACATCGTCGGCCTCCATGCGCCAGCGCACCGCTTGCACGCGGATGACGTCGCGGGTGATCGAGACCTCCACCGGCTTGTCCTGGCCCTTGCGCATGATCTTGAGCTTGATGTTGGTTTTCACCGGGCCGCGCATCTTCTCGACCGCCTGGTTGAGGGTGAGGCCCTGAACCGCTTCATCGTCGAGATGGGTGATGATGTCGTTGGCCATGACGCCGGCCTTGGCAGCCGGGGTCTCGTCGATCGGCGCCACCACCTTGATCAGGCCTTCCTCCATGGTGACTTCGATACCGAGTCCGCCGAACTCGCCGCGCGTCTGCACCTGCATGTCGCGGAAGCTCTTGGAGTCCATGTAGCTGGAATGCGGGTCGAGACCCGCCAGCATTCCGTTGATCGCGGATTCGACCAGCTTGCTGTCCTGCGGACGCTCCACATAGTCGGAGCGCACCCGTTCGAACACGTCGCCGAACAGGCTGAGCTGCCGATAGGTATCCGCGGCCGCGGCTTTCGCGCTGGAGCCGTCGAACACGATGCGGGGCTGGGTGGAGATCAGCGTCAGGGCGACGCCTGCCGCCGCGCCAAGGAGAATCAGGGAAGTTTTGCGCATCATCCGCGAACCTTTTCGCCTTCGTTTTTTGCCCACCATGGGCCTGGATCGACGGGGGTCCCGTCCTTGCGAAACTCGACGTACAGCACCGGTCGCCCCGAACCGCTGGTGAAAGCAGCGGGGGCCTGCATTCCGCCTCCCATGATCGCAACGGGCTCACCCGTCACGACGAATTGCCCCTGGTCGACGGATATCTTTTCCATCCCCGCTAGGAGGACATGATACCCGCCGCCGGCATCAAGGATCAAGAGTTGCCCGTAGTTCCGGAACACTCCTGCGTAAACCACCCAGCCATCGCAGGGGGCGGTAATCTGGACGCCGGGTCGGGTAGCCATGGAAAGTCCCCGTTCCGTGCCGCCCAGGCCATCCGGGGCCCCATATTCCCTCACCCGGACCCCGTTAACCGGTAAAGGAAGAAGGCCTCTCGCGGAGGCGAAGGCCACCGCCGGGGTGAGGCGTCCGGCGTCCTTCAAGGCGGCGAGGTCGGGCCGCCGGTCGAGCGCCTTTTTCTCTTCATCGGCGCGGGCGGCCGCCCGCCGGGCCCGGGTCGCCGGGTCCATACCCTGTTCCAGCGCAACAATGAGGTCCTTGAGATTGTCCGCCTGGCGCGCCAACTGGACCGCGCGCTGCCGCTCGGCAACCAGGGTCTTCTCGACGTCGCCCTGATTCTTCTGGCGTTGCTCGATCAGCGAGGTCAGGCGCTGCCGTTCCTCGGCGACCGCGGCGAGATCGGCGTTGAGCCGCGCGCGCTCGGCGGCAATCGCCGCGCGCAGGCGAACGAGTTCGGTGAGTTCGCCCGCCAGCACTTCGGTTTCGTGGCGCATTTCCGGCAGCACCGCGCCCAGCAGCATGGCGGAGCGCACCGATTGCAGCGCATCCTCCGGCCGGACCATGATCGCGGCCGGCGGATGGCGGCCGATGCGCTGCAGCGCCGCCAATACTTCGGCGATGACATTGCGCCGCCCCTCGATCGATTGGCGCAAGCTCTGTTCACGGTCGTCCAGCGGCTTCAACCGATCCTGGGTGTTGGCGATCAGGTCTTCCACGGCGCGCACGCGGGCGGCGGTGTCGATCATCTGCTGGTTGAGCTTGCGCCGGTCGTCGGCGATCAGATCGATGTCGCGCTTGAGCTTGGCTTCGTTGTCGATGCCTTTGCGCTGTTCTCCGCGGGTCGCTTCCAGCTCCTGCTCGCGTTGCCTGAGCGCGTCGAGGGCGGGATGTGACTTTCCCGGAACAGTCGCAGCGGGGAGGTCGGACGGGCGCGGCGTCTGCGCGGCCACGGTCGCCAGCCCGAGCGAAAGCATGCCCAACAGCGCCGCAACCGGGCGCGCAGTGGAGGGGAGGAGCGGTGCCGGGAGCATCAATGGGTTCTACGCAAAAACGGTTCCAACACCCAATAGGTACCCTGATTCGTACCGTATTAAGACGAAGGCCCGGCGGAGTGCGTCACGACTTGGTGAGGGAGCGCCGCTCACGCCCGGTGATAGGGGTGGCCCGACAGGATGGTGACGGCGCGGTAGATCTGTTCCAGCAGCATGATCCGCACCAATTGATGCGGCCAGGTGGCGGCGCCGAATGCCAGACGCAGGTCGGCCTTGTCGCGCAGCCCGGGCGCCAGTCCGTCGGCGCCTCCGATCACAAAGACAGCGTCCGAGCGGTTATCCGCGCGCCAGTTTCTGACCTGGCCGGCAAAGGCCGGGCTGTCCAAATCCTCGCCGCGGGGATCCAGCACGGTGATGACGGCGCGCTCTGGAACGATGTTGGCGATGGCGATGGATTCCTCCAGCATGCGGCGGGCGGCATCGCCGGCGCGGCTTTCTTTCACTTCCACGATATCGATGCTCTGCAAGCCGATGCTGCGGCCGGCCTGGGTCGCGTTCTTGCGGTAGCGCTCGGCCAGTTCCCGCTCGGGACCTTGCTTCATTCGTCCGACCGCGGCGATCACGATACGCATGGATCGCCCCCGAAAGGCGTCAGCTCGCCTGCCGTCCGTGCGAACGGCCGGGCGCCCACATTTTTTCGAGACCGTAAAATGCGCGCACTTCCGGACGGAAGACGTGGACGATGACATCACCGGCATCGATCAGCACCCAGTCGCAATGCGGCATGCCCTCGACCCGCACGCCGCGTACTCCGGCCGCGCCGAGGTGCTTGAGCAGATGATCGGCGATCGCGCCGACCTGGCGGTTCGACCTGCCGGAGGTCACCACCATGTAATCGCCGATCGAGGTTTTGTTGGTGAGATCGATGGTCACGGTGTCCTCGGCCTTCATGTCGTCGATGCCGGCGAGGACGAGGCGAAGGGTTTCCTTGGCGTCAGGGCGCATCTTGGAAACCGGCGCGGGCGCGCGACGCGTGCGGGCCCGAGAGACTGCGGGGGTGGACAGGGAACGTTTTCCTTTCGTGTCCGTCATCAGCTCCGGATGCGCCGAAGCACACAGCAAATACCAACGGTCTTTGACGACGATCCATCTCCGTCGTCATTGCCGGGGCATAGCCCGTCGAAGACGGGCGTAAACGCCCTAGTGACCCGGCAATCCGTCTTAATGAATTGACTCATCTTTTTGCGATGGATGCAGCGTAACTCAGGTAAACCCGAGTTACGCCACTTATTAATGCCGCAAGTCGGAAACATCCGACTTGCGGTGGTCAAGCCCGCGCATGACGAGTCAGCATCCACGACGCCTAGTATAAGATAGGCACGGGAGGTCGGTGGTTTCAACCTCCCGGCGTTCCACGCCACCGGATTTTATCGCGGTTCCACGTCAGTCTTGTGACCGTCTCGACAGCCCGGTTCACAGTGGTGGGAGCACTGTTTGCAGCTCGGTGCGGGCGGCACGCAAGGCGGTTGAGGACAGCGGCGATTTCAGCCCATGAAGATAGACCCAGGCCGGCGGCCGTCGGTATGGCAGCGACTTGGCCGCCGATTCCCGGATGCGGGCGCCGGCCAGCGCCTGACCCGCGATGCCGGCCGAGGCATAGAGGCTGGGGCCGAGGCGATCGACCACCGCCATGGGAATCATGGACGCAATGGCGCGCCATTTCTCCCAGCGATGGAAGCTGCGCAGATTGTCGGCGCCCATGATCCAGACGAAGCGTACGCCCGGACAATGGGCGCGCAGATGACCGACGGTGTCAAAGGTGTAGCGGGCGCCGATCTCGGCTTCGAGACCGGTGACGTCGAGACGCGGATGGTGACCCAGTGCCCGCGCCGCGGCGATGCGCTCCGCGAGTGGCGCTAGCCCCCGAGTGTCTTTCAGCGGATTTCCGGGCGTCACCAGCCACCAGACCCGATCGAGATCGAGGCGCTTCATCGCGATCAGACAGGCCGCGCGGTGCGCATCATGCGGCGGATCGAAAGTGCCGCCGAACAGGCCGATCTTGAGGCCCGGTGCATGCGGTGGCAGCCTGACGCGGGACGCGGGCATCAGTCCTTCCCCGCTCTGCCGAGAGAGGAAGATGAAAAAGGCGCTGGTGCCGTCACGGCCTGATCTGCCCCGTGCCGCGGATGCGGTATTTGAAGGTGGTGAGCTGTTCGACGCCCACCGGCCCGCGCGCATGGAATCGTCCGGTGGCGATGCCGATCTCCGCGCCGAAGCCGAATTCACCGCCGTCGGCGAATTGGGTCGAGGCGTTGTGCAGCACGATGGCGGAGTCGACTTCGCGCAGGAACTTCTCCGCCGCGGCTTTGTCCTCGGTGACGATGGCGTCGGTGTGCTGCGAGCCGTAGCGCCCGATATGGGCGATAGCGGCGTCGACACCGTCGACGACTTTTGCCGAGATGATGGCGTCGAGATATTCCGTCGGCCAGTCGTCCTCGCTCGCCGGCTTCACGCGCGCGTCGGCGGCCTGCACCGCCTGATCGCCGCGCACCTCGCAGCCGACGTCGAGCAACATCGTGACGAGCGGTTTCAGGTGGGCGGGCGCGCCGGCGCGGTCGACCAGCAAGGTTTCCGCTGCGCCGCAGACGCCGGTGCGGCGCATCTTGGCGTTGAGTACGATGCTCTTCGCCATGTCGGGCGAGGCCGCCTTGTCGACATAGACATGGCAGACGCCCTCCAGATGGGCGAACACCGGCACCCGCGCCTCGGCCTGCACGCGTGCTACCAGGCTCTTGCCGCCGCGCGGCACGATGACGTCGATAGCACCGTCGAGACCGCGCAGCATCAGGCCGACGGCGGCGCGGTCGCGTGTCGGCACCAGCTGGATTACGCCGTCGGACAAGCCGGCTTTCTGCAAACCGTCGGCGAGCGCTCCGTAAATGGCGCGGTTGGAGCGATGACTTTCCGAGCCGCCGCGCAGAATGACCGCGTTGCCGGCCTTCAGGCACAGCGCCGCGGCATCGGCGGTGACATTGGGCCGGCTCTCATAGATCATGCCGACGACGCCGAGCGGCACCCGCACGCGTTCGATGGTCATGCCGTTCGGCCGTGTCCAGCTTTCGCTCACCGTGCCGACCGGATCGGCGAGACCGCGTACCACGTCGATGCCGTCGGCCATGGCGGCGACGCGCTTGTCGTCGAGCGCCAGCCGGTCGAGGAACGCGGGCGTTGCGCCAGCGGACTTTGTTTCCGCGACGTCCTCCGCATTGGCCACAAGGATCTCGGCTTTGCGTGCGCGGATGGCCTGTGCCATAGCGGCGAGCGCCGCGTCCTTCTGTGCCGTGGCGGCAAGCGCCAGGGCGAGCGCCGCGCTTTTGGCTCGGCGTCCGATCTCGCGCATCAGCGGGGCGAGGTCGGCGGCGCCCTCGACAGTCTTCAGCGGCGCGGTCATGACGGCGGGTCCGTTGTTTCCGCGCCTTCTATCATGTTCGCCGCAGCCCGGCGAGTGCAGCGCCAGCGCCGCGCGAAACCTAGTCTTTACGCGCGGTCTTGCCGGTCCAGGCCGGCGCATTGGTCGCCTTGATGCGGCGGGCGTCCTTCACCAGTTCCTTGATCGCGCCGGTGATCGGCAGCGAGAGCCCGGCCTTGTCGGTCATGTCGGCCACGATCTGCATATCCTTCAGTGCCCAGGTGAAGGTAATCATGTCCCAGTCCTCGAGCGCATGGGAATTACCCGAGCTGATCAGCAGTGCCTCGCGCAGCTTGACCAGATCGATACCGGTGGTCTCGGCCAAGCGGCCGGCTTCGATTAACCCGACGGCGTTGATCCAGAGCAGGAGGTTGTTCATGGTCTTGCCGACCTGGCCGTGACCGACGTCGCCGAGATGCGCATAGTCGGAGCAGAACGCTCGGTAGACCGCGCGGCCGCGCGCGACCACGTCGGCCGAGCCGCCGACCAGCGCCAGCAGCGTGCCTTCGTCGGCCGCCCAGCGGCCGCGGCAGATCGGAGCGTCGAGAATTTCGATTCCCTTCGGCCGCGCGCGTTCGGCCAGCGCCTTCACCGTGTCGGGCTTGCAAGTGGACGAGACTGCGATCACCGATCCGGCCGGCAATGCGCCGAGCAAGCCGTCCGGCCCAAGCACGACCTCGTTGACCTCATCGTCATAGCCGACCCCGATGATGACGAAGCCGGCATTTTTGGCGAGCTCCGCCGGAGTCTTGGCCGCGCTCGCCCCCGCCGCACGCGCCTGCTCGAGCTGCTTCTGATCGCGATCGCAGGCGGTCACCGGGTGACCGTGTTTGACCAGGTGCTTGAGCATCGCAAGCCCCATGCGTCCGACTCCGATAATTCCGACCGGCTCTTTGGCGCTTCCATTGGTCATGACAGTATTACCCATGCTGGTGTTGGAATTACGCTTTTGCCTTCAGCATGGCGGCCAGCGGCTTGGCGGGATCGGCAAGCTCGTTGGCATCGACCGCGATGCGCCGCTCGATCAGCCGGCGCGCCATGGCAAGATCGCGCTGCGCATTGATGCCGATGGCATAGCCGAGACGCGTGCCGTCGAGCTCGAACAATAGCGTGGCATTGGTCCCGCTCTGCCGCCGCACGCGCCGGCTCGGTTGTGCGAGCGGCCAGCCGACGCCCTGGATATACATGTCGAACTGCTCCGACCAGAATGACGGCACGACGTTATAGGCCACATCGCCGCCGGCCGCGTTGCGTCCGGCGATCATCCCGTGCTCCTGGCCATGGCGCCAGTTCTCCAGGCGCACCAAGCCTTGCGGCCCGGGAAAGCGGGTACAGTCGCCGGCGGCGAAGATGGCGGGATCGGATGTGCGGCCATGGTCGTCGACGACGATGCCGTCCTTGACGTCGAGCCCGGCGTCTTTCGCCAACCGGTCTTCCGGCAATGCGCCGGCACCGACGACGATCAGATCGGCGGTGATGGTGTCGCCGGTGCCGGTCTCGACGGCGAAGCCGCCGCTTGCGGTTCGGCGCACGGCCGCAACCGAGGTCCCGGTATGGATATCGACTCCATGCGCTCGGTGGCGTTCGTGCACGACAGCGGACGTTTCCTCGTCGCAGACCCGCGCCAGGATGCGCGGTGCGAGCTCGATCACGGTGGTCTTGCGGCCGAGCTCGGCGGCGGAGGCCGCCACTTCCAGCCCGATCACCCCGCCGCCAATCAGAAGCAACGATTGGCTGCGCTGAAGGTCGCCCTTGAGCGCCAGCGCCTCGGCCTCGGTGCGCAGATAATGGATGCCGTCTCCGGCCGGAAACATCGGCAGCAACCGATTGATCGACCCGGTCGCCAGCACCAGGGCGTCATATTGGATCGTCTCGCCCGCCTCCGTCGTCACGGCGCGTGCTGTGCGGTCGATCCGGCGGACACGGGCGCCCTGCTTGAAGGTGACACCATGACCGGCGATGCCGCCCGGTCCGGCGATCGGCGCGTCCTGCGGCATGACCTTGCCGAGCAGCACCGCCTTCGACAGCGGCGGCTTCTCGTAGGGCTCGCACTGTTCGTCACTCAACAGCGTGACCTGCGCCGCGGCATCCTGCTGTTTCGCCGCGATCGCGGCTCCTACGCCCGCCGGTCCGCCACCCACGATCACGATCCTGCGCGCCGCATTCATACGCTACATCCTCCATCCTGCTTGATTGACAGCGGGATAATCACACGCCTAGATTTGCGCCCGCTAGATTTGGAACAACGGTCCGCGCAGCGGAACAACCGTGTTTAGCGCGCGGCGCGCCGAAATTCCAGCATCCCGCGCCACCGGGCGATGCATGACCAGGCGGAAATCAGCCGGCAAAGAAGGGCGCGTCAAGCGCGAGCGGCTGTCGTCGGTGGCGACCGCCACCCGGCTGTTGAAGGCGTTTTCCGAGGACGAGGTCGAGATCGGTATCAGCACGCTGGCGCGGCGGCTGGGCATCGCCAAGAGCACGGCGCATCGCCTCGCGGTCACGCTGATGTCGGAAGGGCTGCTGGAGCAGGACCGTGAGAGTGGAAAGTACCAACTCGGCATTGCGCTGTTTCGCCTCGGAGCACTGGTGCGCCGGCGCATGGACGTTTTCAACGAGGCGCGGCCCTATCTCTACGATCTGCGCGAGAAGATCAACGAGACGGTGCATCTCGCCATCCTGGACGGCACCGAGATCATGTATGTGCTCAATCTCGAGAGCACGCAGGCGATCCGCATGCGCTCCGATCTCGGCGCGCGCAAACCGGCTTATTGCACCGCCGAGGGCCAGGCAATGCTCGCCTTTCAGCCGCAGGCCGTGGTCGATCAGGTGATCGCCGCAGGTCTCGCCCCGCGCACGCCGAAGACAATCAGCAGTCCGGAGAAATTCCTCAAGGCGCTCGCTGTGGTGCGTCAGCGCGGCTGCGCCATCGAGGACGAGGAGAGCGAGCTCGGCATGGTGTGCATTGCCGCGCCGATCCGCAACGACGTGGGTGACGTGGTGGCGGCGCTCGGCATTGCCGGTCCGCTTTCCCGCTTGTCCAAGAAGACGGTGCCGACCTTCATCCCGCATGTGGTGGCGACCGCCGACCAAATCTCCGGGCGGCTCGGTTATCGCGGCCGGGTGGCGATGTAGTCAGGCGCGCAGCGCGATCAGCATCGACTCGATGTAATCCTCGCCGTTCGCCACCACCAGCATCGACGCATAGGGTCGCAGAAAAGACAGCGTCTTCGACAGCGCCTCGTCCGACTTGGATTCGCTGTGCAGGATGAGCGCGGTGGTCATCACCTTGCGCGCGCGGCAGGCTTCGCCGATCACCGAGGCGGCGGCGGCATTCTCGCCCGCCGCCGACACCATCACCACGAGGTCGGCGGCTTCGATCTCATCGACCAGGTCTTGCGTGCGGCCGGCGAGATCGCTCAGCCAGCCGCTCATGGAAAACGGCGCGTCCTTGCGCGCCGGGGCGGCAAAGGCCGAGGCCATCAGGAAGGTCGCTCTGTTCCAGCGCGCCTGCGCGAGCTGCTTGACCACGTCTGCGCAAGCCGCGTCCAGAGCGATCACCTTGATGGTGCGCGGCTGCGAGTTCGGCGCATTGATCCGAAAACGCGCCTCGGCGGCGGTGGTCATGCGAGCCGACTCACTGAGCATCGCCTGCTCCTTCACACCGATGCGTGTTTCAAGCCGGGACGCACTTTCAATTCTTCGCTGGCGGCGTCCTTGAACGGCTGGTCCGGCGGCAGCACGATCGACGCCGCGCGCACCCGCTGATGTTCGGGGTCGGCGCCGGGCGGCCGCGCTCCCTTCTCCAACAGCGCTTTCGCGGCCCGCATCAGGCGATGACGCGCCATGATGATGCCGTTGTCGGTGGAAACCAGGTTCTCCTTGCTGCGATCGACGACGGGACCCATCAATTCCTGGATGCCGGAATCCTGCATCGCGAATCCGGCGATGCCGCTATAGGTGAGGCCGGCCTTCTGCGCGGCGCGGTCAATGAGGAAGTCGTTGTCCTTGTTGGCCTGCGCGCGGAACGTGTTGCCCGGCTCGTAGATCACGTGCCGCCCGCCGCCGTTCTTCATCGCCTCCACCTCTTCCTGGTGCAGCGGACGCGCCGCGTGGTAGTCCCAATTCCACACCCAGCAATTCTCGTCGTCGATCGGGATCCAGAAATGTCCGCCGGCGGGATGGTCGGCGCGTGGCGCGATCATGCTGACACAGGGCATGATCCACTGGGTGATGCGCCAATAATATTTTCCGCCCTCGGCATTGCGGCGGGCGCCGATCATCAGCCCACCCGGGCTTTCGACCACTTCGAAATAGGGCCGTGAATCCTGCAGATTGTAGGTGTTGCCTTTTGAGCCACGGTGCAGCGGATCTCTTTCGAGATCGCCACGGTGCAGCCATGAGGTGTGGCTGGAATCGATGCCGCCCTCCAGCGCCTGCAGCCAGTTGCATTCCTGCAAGCGCTTGGAAATATAACTCTGGTTGGAAGGTACGGTGGCGAACTCGAATTCCGGCAGCGGCGGCTGTTGCTCGGCCGGACCCATATAGGTCCACAACACGTCGCCGCGTTTCACCAGCGGATAGGATTTCAGCTTGATCTTCTGGCAGAAACCGCTCTCCTCGGCCTCCGACGGGACTTCGACGCATTGGCCGGTCCAGTCGTATTTCCAGCCATGATAGGGGCAGCGCAGGCCGTTTTCCTCATTGCGCCCAACCCACAAGGAGGTGCCGCGATGCGCGCAGAATTCATCGATCAGCGAATAGCGCCCTTGCGTGTCGCGCCACGCCAGCAGCCGTTCCGATAGCAGCTTCACGCGCACCGGCGGGCATTCGTTCTCCGGCAGCTCCGAGGCGAGCAGCGCCGGAAGCCAGTAGCTGCGAAACAGTCGGCCGATCGGCGTGCCGGGGCCGCTCGCGGTCAGCAGATCGTTTTGTTCTCGGGTGAGCATCAGTCCTCCGCAAAGGCCGCGCGCCGCTCAGGCGCGCAGGGCCGTCAGCATATCCTCGATATACTCTTCCGCGCTGGCGATCACCACCATCAGGGCGTGCGGGCGCAGCTGGGCCAGCGTTTTTGACAATGCCTCGTCCGTCTTGGCCTCGCTGCCGAGAACGAGCGCCGTCGTCATCACGCGCTTGTCCTTGCAGGCTTCGCCGATGATGCCGGCGGCCTGGGAATTCTCGCCGCTCGAGGCGATCATCACGACAAGATTGGCATTCGCGACCTCGGCCTCGAGATCGAAGGCGCGACCTGAGAGGTCTTTGAGTTGAATGGAATTGCCGGACGTCGCGGTGGAGAAGAAGCTGGTGCGATTCCACTTGCCCTTGGCGAGCTGCGCGATCACACGCTGGCTGGGCGTATCAAGCGCGATGACCTTGACGGAGCGCGGCTGGGAGTTCGGGGCGTTGATCCGGAAACGCGCCTCCGCCGCGGTGGTCATGCGGGCGCTTTCGCTTTCCATGCTCAACTCCGGTGCCCCTTCGACCGCCCCATCATACACCCTCAAGTGCGCAGTTCACTGCGGCGCCCAAACGGAAACTATACGGAAGCGTGGCCCACGCCGGGGCGCACGGTGAGCGCCTCCTTGGCCGCATCCTTGAACGGCTGGTCCGGCGGCAGCACCACCGAGGCCGAACGCACCCGCTGCTGCGCCGGATCGACGCCGGGCGGCGTCACGCCTTTTTCCGCCAGCGCCTTGGCCGCCCGCATCAGGCGGTGCCGCGCCATGATGATGCCGTTGTCGGTAGAGACCAGATTCTCCAGGGTGCGGTCGACGATCGGGCCCATGCTTTCCTGCAGCGATGCATCCTGCATGGCGATGCCTTCAACCCCGCTATAGGTGAGACCGGCCTTCTGGGCGGCGCGGTTCATCAGGTAGTCGTTGTCCTTGTTGGCGAGCGGGCGGAAATTCGCGTCCACCGCGGCATGGATACCTTCGCCGCGGCGCATGGCAGCGAGCTCGTCCGCAGTCAGCTTGCGGTTGGGCTTGTAATCGTAGCTCCAGGCCCAGCAATGCGCGTCGTCGATCGGGATCCAGAAATGCCCATGCACCGGATGGTCGCCGCGCGGCGGCACCATGGTGAAGCACGGCATCACCCACGGGGTGATGCGCCAGTAGTACTTGCCATCTTCCGCATTGCGGCGGGCGCCGATCAACAAGCCGCCCGGATTCTCCACCACTTCGAAATGCGGCTGCATGTCGGACAGATTGTATTGATTGCCCTTGGCGCCCTTGAACAGCGGGTCGGATTCCAGATTGCCGCTGTGCAGGAAGGAGACGTGGCTGGAATCGATGCCGCCTTCCATGGCCTGCAACCAGTTCGCTTCCTGGAATCGCTTGGACATGTAGCTCCAGTCGCGCGGAACGGTGGCGAACTCGAATTCCGGCAGCGGAGGCCGCTGATCGGGCGGGCCCATATAGGTCCACAGCACGCCGCCGCGCTCCACCAGCGGATAGGACTTGAGCTTGACCTTTTTGCAGAACCCGCTTTCGGCAGGCTCGGAAGGGACATCGATGCACTGCCCGGTGACGTCGTATTTCCAGCCGTGATAGGGGCAGCGCAACCCGGATTCCTCGTTGCGGCCGAACCAGAGCGAGACGCCGCGATGGGCGCAGAATTCGTCGATCAGACCATAGCGGCCTTCGCTGTCGCGGAATGCCAGCAGCCGTTCCGACAACAGTTTGACCCGCACCGGTGGGCATTCGTTCTCGGGCAGTTCCTCGGCGAGCAAGGCGGGCAGCCAATAGGCCCGGAACATCTGGCCCATCGGGGTACCGGGCCCGGTCTGGGTCAGAAGGTCGTTTTGTTCTTTTCTGAGCATTGGAGAACTCCACGAGCGGGACCTGTCGGGGCACCGGGCGTTGCGCCGGAAACGCCGCCGGCCGATCCGGCGTTCCGCGCGTTGACTCAGACAGGAAACCGGTGTTTTTTGACCTTCCGGCCGCCGTTCTTGTATGTGGAACGCCGTTCCATATTAAGATAGACGGCGGACCGCCTGCCGTCAATGAGGAGCTTTCCGTCATGCCGACCCGGATCGATCTTTGCAGCACCGCCGATGTGGCGCCCGGGAACGCCATTCGGGTCGAAACCGGGGATTTATCGCTCGCGGTGTACAATCTGGACGGAGAATTCTACGTCACCGACGACCTGTGCACCCACGGGCCGGGCTCGCTGTCGGAGGGCTATATCGACGGCGATGTCATCGAGTGCAACTTTCACAACGGCCAGTTCAACATCAAGACCGGCGAGGTGGTGGCGCCGCCCTGCATGGTCCCGATCAAGACCTACAAGACCGTGGTCGAGGGTGATCGGGTGTTCATCGAGACGGAATGAAGTCTGCAGGGCGCTCTCCATGATCCTCATGGTGAGGAGCGCAGCCATAAGCGCGTTCACGCGCGTCCATAGCCCGTCGCAGACGGGCGTAAACGCCCTTGAGGACGCGCTATGGCTGCGCGTCTCGAACCATGAGGCCCCATCTTGAGGCGCACACCTACGGTCGGGCCTCATCCTTCGAGACGCGGACCTTCGGTCCGCTCCTCAGGATGAGGATTGTTGGCCGCGTCGTAGTCAGGTCACCGGTGCTGGGTGATGGTGTCGACCAGCGCCAGCCGGCCCTTCTTGACCTCGGCCAGCGCACGCTCGAGCGCCGGGCGGATATCCTTGGGATTATCGATCGGGCCCTCGCCATAGCAGCCCATCGAGCGCGCCAGCGCGCCGAAGTCCGGCTCCGGCCCGAACAGGTCCATGCCGATATGCGCCTTGGCCTCGTCGGTGCCGCGCTGCCGGGCCATGCGGATCTGGTGCTCCCAGTCGTTGTAATAGGCGCGGTTGTTGTGCATCACCACCAGCATCGGGATCTGGTATTTGGCCGCGATCCAGAGCGCGCCAGCATCGAACATCAAGTCGCCGTCAGGCTGGATGTCGACCGCGATGCGGCCCTTGTCCTTGTGCGCGAGCGCCACGCCGAGCGACATGCCGATTTGGGTTGAGGTGCCGAGCTCGACGCCGGGATGGCGGTAAGGCTTGTCGAAGTCCCAGACCTTGCGGATTTGCCGCTTCAGGTCGTTGGCGGTGAGCACCCAGTCCTCGTTCTTGATTACATCCCAGACTTCATAAGCGAGGCGGCCGAAGGTGATCGGCGAGGCGTCCCAGTTCTTGCGGGCGTCGTCCTGCCACTTGGCCCATACCTCGTCGTGGCGCTTGCCGATCGCCTTGCTGCGCTCGGCGATGCGGCTCTTGAGCTTGGCGTCGCCGGCGATCCGCTCCTTGCAGACGCGGGTCAGTTCCGGAATGCCGAGGGCCGTGTCGCCCAGCGCGCGCACCGAGCAGGGCTGCCAGCGGCAATAATCCATCGCCCATTTGCTGATGCCGATCTCGCCGAATCCGATCTCCACATAGTCGCATGACTCCGGCGGCAGAACCTCGCGCGTGCGGGTCGTGCTGTTGAGCTCGGTGATCTGCTTCTCCCAGTCGCGCACATCGAGCCCGACCAGGAGATCGATGTTCTTCAGCGACTCCTTGTCCATGCTCAGACTGAGCGGATGCTTATTGGGGAAGTTCAGCGCGTTGCCGACGTCCCACACCGCCGCGCCGGTCAGTTCGGCTAGCTCCACGATGCTCTCGAAGCCGCCTTCGCGGCGGCCGGCATATTCCGCCAGCAGCATCGGGTGCTCGGCCTTTAACAGCTTGTCGGCGATCGCTCGGATGGCGCGCGGATCGGGCGCCATCGGCGCCGGCGTCGGAATCGCAAAGCCGGGCGGCAGCGGCACCTCGTGGGTGAGCGGCGCCTCCTGCATGGCGGCGTCGTAACACATGTAGACCGGGCCCGTAGGCTCGGTGGTCATGATCGAATAGGCGCGGGCAAAGGATTCCGGCACGCCGTCGATCGAGGTCGGCTGGTAGTCCCATTTCACGTAGTCGCGGATGGCGTTGCCCTGGACCAGAGCGGTGTGGGTCCAGTCGATATGCGGGCGGCGCTTGGCCTCGTCCATCGGGCCGGTGGCGCCCATGATGAAGATCGGCGCGCGGTCGATATAGGCGTAATAGATCGCCATGCAGGCGTGCAACAGACCGACCAGGTTGTGCAGGATGACCGCTGCCGGCTTGCCGGTGGCCTTGGCGTAGCCATGCGCGATCTGCACCGCGATCTCTTCGTGGTTGCACAGCATCATCGGCGGTTCGTTACCGCCGTAATTGACCAGCGAGTCGTGCAGGCCGCGGAAGCTGGCGCCCGGATTGAGGGTAATGAACGGGAACCCGTAACGCTTGATCAGGTCGACAATGACGTCGGACTGCCAGCCGGTATAGTTCGAAACCTTGGCTTCCATCGGAGGACCTTACCCTTGCTGCCGCATGCGGACGGATGAGTGCAAAGAACCGGCATCAAGAGTCAAGTAGTCCAGATCGGGCGAGGCCGGGCGTAGGCTGCTCCAGGCCGGATCGAAAAGCATGCGGCCGCGGAGCGCCTGGCCCCGCGGCCGAATGGGTCGACAACCGCTAGCTACTTGGCGGACAACAGCGCAGCTGCCTTCTCGACCACCGCGGGCGGCGTCTGATAGACGTCGGAAACCAGCTTCTGGACATCGGCGCCGGCAATCGGCGTGATTTCCAGCTTGGCTTTTTCCGCCTCGGCGAGGAATTCCTTGTCGTTCATGGTGTCCATGAACGCCTTGCGTAGCGCCTCGACGCGGTCCTGCGGCACCCCAGGCGGCGCCAGGAACGGCCGTCCGAGCGCTTGCCGCGCGAAGATCAGCTTGAGGATCTGCTTCTGGTCTTCGGTCTTCGCCAAGTCGGTGATCAGGGGGACCTTGGGCAGGTCGGGATGCTTGGCCAGCGAGAGTTGCACGAGAATGTTGATCTGCCCGTCATCGATCCACTTCTGCCGGGTGGTCTTCACGCTCGACCACGACCAGCCGCAACGGGCGTCGACCTCGCCGCGCTCCATGGCCAGGTTGATGTCGTTGCCGCCCGGATAGCCGGTGACCAGCCTGAACTTGGTGCCAACCACGCCGTTCATGATGCGGGGAAACTGGTCGGTGTCGGCCGAAGGCCCGGTGCCGCCGACCGTCAGCTCTTTCTTGGTCACTTCATCGATGGTCTTGATTCCGGTCTTGTGCCAGGCGACGCAGACGCTGACTTCGTCGTTGGCGCTGCCGATCCAGTTGTATTTGGTGGCCTCGAACTGCGCGGCCTTGACCCCGAGCAGCGGATCGAAGCCGGTGCCGCGGCCGATGATTCCGAACGCGGTGCCATCCTTGGGAGCGACATTGTAGAGCCAGTTGGCGAGGCGCAGGCTGCCGGCGCCCTCCATGTTCTTCGGCGTCACGACTGGATTGCCCGGGATGTGCTTGCCCATGTGGCGGGCGAGCAACCGCGCGTAGACGTCGTAGCCGCCGCCCACGCTGTAGCCGATATAGAGATCGACGGTTTTGCCCTTGAAGAATTCCGCGGGCGATTGCGCGTAACCGATCGAAATCGGCGCCAGCGCAAGGACCGCGGTCGCGAGGCCGCGGACCCATGTCCCTAGACGCATATCAAAGCTCCCTTTTGACTGACGAGCAGTCGGTTCTGTGGGTCGTCATTGTAGACATTTAGACATTTGGCCTCCGCGCTGCGAGCGGCGGGAGGAGCGACCCTCGGTCGCACAAGTCACAGCCGTCCGCTGTTGTTCCGGACGGTCGCCCGGGAAAGCGCCGGCTTAGAAACCGGGCGCGTTCTCGACCTGGTCGAACCAGTCGAAACCCATCTCCTTGACGATGCGGTTGCTCATGACGATCAGCCGCGCCTCTTCCGTGGCGAAGTGCTGATGCGTGGTGAACGGCGGGATGTAGATATAGTCGCCGCGTTTCCACTCGAACTTCTTCGGCTCGTCCGACCATTCCCATTTGAATGCGTCGAGACAATCGAACTTCATGTCCCAATGCAGATCGTAGCCGCTGCCTTCGACCACGAAGATGATCTCTTCCCACATGTGTCGGTGCTTGCCGGAGTGCTCGCCGGCCTTGAGGAACTGCATATAGGCTTCCACGCAGCACTCGCGGGTCTGCATCTGCTTATGGACCAGATGCTTGATCAGGCCATCCGCCGATTTCTCGAACGGCATGTCCTCAGCGCTGATGACGTTCGGCAGCGTCTCGTAGTTGCGGCGGAATTCCTGCGAAGCCGCGACGTCTTCGGCGCGGAAGCTGGCGGTCTTGGAACCTGACAGCGACAGGTTCTTTTCGGTGAAAACGGTAGCCATGTGGTGCTCCTGGCGCTCAGATGTCCGTCGGTGGTGTGTAGCCTTCCTGACCGGGCGGCAGCTTGTCCGGCGGCCACTCGACGATTTTCTGGAACAGGAGATGCATGAAGAGGAACAGCGGCTTCGCCTTGAACACCAGCAGAATGCACTCTTCCTCGGGATCGTCGTTGAAGTGCTGATGCACGCAGCCGTTTTCGACGATCATCACGTCGCCGGCTTTCCACGGGATATGGCGGCCGTCATGCACGTCGTGGCCGCGTCCCTTCAGCACATAGAACACTGCGCTATTGAGATGCCCGTGCTTTTGGCCGAACGCGCCCGGCGCATAGCATTCGATATGGGATTCGATGGACTGGATGACGGTGGTGGCTTGCGGGCTGATGACGCTCTTGCCGAACTGGCCGGGTCCGCCCTTCCACGGCACGTCGGCGGAGGAATAAATCCGCGGCTCCTCGATCAGCGTCTTGTAGAGATGGCTGTAGGTGCCTTCCAGGGCGCGCACGAAGGTGCGCTTCTTCGACCAGCGCTCCCAGCGCTCGTGCTTCTTCTCTTCCGCGTATTCGTCGGGCTGGTTGTGGCCGAGCCCTGGCGTCTGTTCGATGAGGCCTGTCATCCTGCGCTCCTGTGAACCGGTCGCAAACGCAACCGGTGTGGTGCCGCCGCGATTGCGTTCCACAAGCGCGACGAAGCCAGCATATCCGTGGTCATTACGCGATTGCGCCCGCGCGCGCAATGTCGCACGGCGGTGCGCTCAAGGCCGTTTTCAGCATTAACGGCATCCCGCTATAATGCCGAAAACAGGGCGAACGGCGCCGCCCAAATTGGTATAACCGGACGTTCAGCGGAGGAGTGGGGATAATGGCTATTGGATTTCTCATCCGTGGCATTGCCGCGGCGGCGCTGGCGGCGTTGCCGGTTTCCGGGTTCGCCCAAAGCCCGGCGGAATTCTACAAGGGCAAAAACGTCGAACTCTATATCGGCTACACCGTCGGCGGCGGCTACGACGTCTATGCGCGGCTGCTCGCCCGTCACATGGGCAAGCACATTCCAGGCAATCCGACGGTCACGCCGAAGAACATGGAAGGCGCCGCCAGCCTGCGGCTGGCCAACTGGCTTTACAGCGCCGCCCCAAAGGACGGCTCCGCGTTCGGGATCGTGAGCCGCGGCATCGCCTTCGACCCCTTGTTCGGCCACAAGGGCGCACAATTCGACGCCACCAAATACAATTGGATCGGCAGCGCCAACGACGAGGTGAGCGTTTGCGTCGCCTGGGAGAACGCGGGGGTCGGCAAGTTCGAGGAGCTGTTGACCAAGGAATTGACCATTGGCTCGACCGGAACCGCGGATGACACTTACCAGTTTCCCCGCGTCATCAACGGGGTGCTCGGCACCAAGATGAAGATGATCACCGGCTATCCCGGCGGCAATGACATCAGCCTGGCGATGGAGCGCGGCGAAGTTCACGGCCGCTGCGGCTGGTCGTGGTCGAGTATCATCAGCACGCGTGCGCAATGGCTGCAACAGAAGAAGATCGTCGTTCTCGTTCAAGCAGCCCTGAACAAGCATCCGGATCTGCCCAACGTCCCTCTGGTGATGGACTACGCCAAGACCGAGGAGCAGCGGCAAATCCTGAAGCTGATCTTCGCCCGCGGGGTGATGGGTCGTCCGTTCCTGGCACCGCCCGATGTGCCGCGGGATCGGGTTGCCGCCCTGCGTAAGGCGTTCATGGACACGATGAACGACAAGGAGTTCCTGGCCGAAGCGGCAAAGGCCAAGCTGGAAATCACGCCGGTGGACGGCGCCAAGCTCGACCAGTTGGTCAAGGACATCTACAAGACGCCGGCGGCGATCGCCGAAAAAGCGAGTGCGCTGCTCAAATAGCGGCGCGCCGCTCCTTCAAAGCTTGCATCGACGTCATCGCCGCTTGCCGATCAACCGCTCGCTCCTGCGCCGCGACGCGGGCTTTTTGCGTTTGGCCGCGCTACGCTTGCCGCTGCCGCGCCCGGGTTTCGCCGGCTTCGACCGGCGCCCGGACGCCGGCCAGACGCCCTCGGCCTTTTGCAGGCGCATCGCCCAATAGTCCCACGCCCGGCCGGCCGGCCGGCCGTCGCTGTGGGCGCCGCACAATTCCGCCTCGCCCGTGGTCAGCGGCGCGATCGTTCCCATCGCCATCGACCGGCTCTGGATCTCCGCGTTCAAGCAGCCATAGATCGAGCGGAACATGCAGTCATGCAGCGATTTGCCGACGACGGTGGCGCCGTGCCGGCGCATCAGCACCATCGCATGCTGCCCCAAGGCGCGCGCCAGCGAATGTCCTTCCTCCGGTTTGGTAACGAGCAGATTGGTGTCGCCGAACTCATCGCGGCTGTCCCAGAACGGCACCTTGCCGATGGTGCCGCCGAGCCCGACCACCGGAATGAGCTCGATGCCGGTGAGGCAATAGGGCAGCACGGATGGAGAATGGTGATGGCAGACCGACTGCACGTCCGGACGTGCCTGATAGATACAGCCGTGGATCGGCAGTTCGCTGTAGAACCGGGCGTTCGTGGGCTTCACCGGCTGGGAATCCAAGGTCATTTCGAAAATGTCGTCCGGCTGCACCAACTCGCAGGCGAGATAGCGCGCGACCAGATAGCGGTCCGGCTTGTCGGGATGCCGGACGCTGATATGCCCGAAGGCATCGACCACGCCTTCATGGGCCAGGATGCGATTGGCGAGCGCCAGATCGTTGCGCACGGATGCAAGCGTGTCGGGCATGGGCAATCCTCCGAGGTGAAGCGCCGCGATGGCGCGGCATGGCGGCTCAATGGACGAAGAGAAACGACATTCGGTTGCGGTGGGAGATCAGGCGCACCCGATCTTGCCGAGAATCTCGGCAAATTTCTCCGCCACCTTGCGCCGCAGCTCGGGGCTGGCGCGCGCCACGCGGGGGAAATCTTTGAGCCGCTCGAACGGCCGGCAGGCATCGATCACCGCGCGCGAATTGGTGGAGCTTGCCTTGTCGAGAATGGGATCAAGCGGGCCGCTCCAGGCGCGGCGGAAGAATTCGATATCGGCGGCGGGATCGCAGCGCGTGCAGATCGCCCACATCACGTCGAACATGTCGGTCGGATCGACGTCGTCATCCACCACCACGACGAAGCGGCCGAGATAGGAGCCCGACTGGCAGCTGGCCGCTAGCATGCCGGCCTGCCGGGCATGGCCGGGATAGGCCTGCTTGATGGCGATGACGTTGAACATGCGCGCGCCGCCAAATTCGTGGCACCAGACGCCGTTGACGCCCGATAGGCCGGCGCGTTCGACCTCGTCCCAAATCATGCCGGCCTTCATCACGCATTTCGAGAACGAGAAGTCGGACGGCGGACGCATCGGCGAGGCGATCGAGAGGATCGGATCGTTGCGCCAATAGACCCGCCGTACTTGCACCACCGGCTGCTCGCTCGGGCTCGACGCGTAATAGCCGGTGAATTCTCCGAACGGGCCTTCGCGCGCGGTCACGCCTTCGAGCATCTCACCTTCCAGCACGATCTCGGCGCCAGCCGGCATCGGCAGGCCGTACAGCTCGCTCTGCACGACCTCGAACGGCTCGCCGCGGTGTCCGCCGGCATAGTCGTATTCCGACAGGCCGAATTTCACCTCGTTGCCGCCGGCCAGGAACAGCAGCGGGTCGTGGCCGCAGGAGATCAGCACCGGACACGGCTTGCCGGCGCGAAAATATTTGTCGCGGATCTGGCGACCATGCTTGCCGGGAGAAATCCACAGCGAGACCTGGTTCTTGTTCTGCACCATGGCGCGGTAGGTGGCGCAATTGATCCAATTCTCCTCGGGATCGCGCACGATCACCAGATCGTCGGTGCCGATGAAGCGCCCGCCGTCGTGCTCGTGCAGGAACGGCACCGGGAATTTCAAGAGATCGACCGCGTCATCGCGGTCCACATTGTCGAATACCGGCCCCTTGGCCACCGTTTTGGGCGGGATCGGGCGATGGCTCTTCATACGGTCGCGATAGGCGCGCACCACGTCGAGCGGCGCGTCGGGCACCGGCAGGCCAAGCGTGATCGCCAGTCGTTTCGACGAATTGGTCGCGCCGGAGACAAGCCGCATGCCCTCGGGATAGCCCGGCACATCCTCGAACAGGATCGCGGGCGGCTGCGGCCGCGCGTGATACACGATCTCTGCCAGCGTGCCCATTTCCAGGTTCCAGTCGGCGCCTTGGACGCGCATTACCTCGCCAGCGCTGTCCGCTCGTGCAAGGAATTCACGCAAATCCGCGTGCGCGCGGTCATAGGCGTTGAACCTCTGGCTTTGGCTCTTTTCCAGCACGCGCTGCCTTTCCTCTCAGGAGGCGGACGCCATCATAGCGAAAATCGGACGCTAGTGCCCCGCTTCCGAAGTTCGTGGTACATCGCAGCAACCTCTGACACGAACTTCGGAAGCAAAGGGGCACTAGCAAATCTATGATTCTAGTGCCGCTTTTCGATTTGAAGTTCCTGAACGAGATCGCGGCAAGCGGTGCAGGAACTTCAAATCGGCGGCACTAGAAGACACCCGGTATCCAGCGCCGCACACGGGCGCGGTAGGCATCGTAGTCCGCACCGAACAGCTTTTGCAGACGCGCCTCGTCGTGAAGCACGCGATTGTGAAACCAGATCGCCCGGCCAACAAAAATAATCAACGCGAACCACGACCAGAACGTCAGCGCCAGGCCGAGCGTGAAAATCAGGTGGCCGAGATACATCGGATTGCGGGTGTAGCGGTAAGGTCCCGTCGCAATGATCCGGTCGGGAGGCACGTCCATTCCGGTCGTGCCGCCGGCGCGCGGGTGGCGATAGCTGCCGACGAAGCGATACTGCGCGTAGCCCCACGCCAGCAGCGGCAAGCCCCAGGGCACGACGACGAGATTGCCGCCGCGCAGGACAAGCTCGAACGCCACCACCGCGATGGGGAACAGAACAAAGCTGTGAACCGGCGTGCGGCTGATCCAGCGGCGGAATCGATCGGGAACCGTTGTTTGTGCGGCGCGGTTGGCGGAGCCCTGGGTCTCTGTTTGGTTGGTTGTGTTGGTCATGCTCCTCGTGCGCGCTATCGCGTCGCCTTGCCGACCCGGCAAGGGCCGTTATTGTCTCGTATCGTCTCGACTGCGCTTTGAATGGAGGCTCCCATGGGCTCGATCCGCGTGCAAGTCGTCCTGCTAGCGCTCTGCGCCACCTGGATGGGCGCTGCCGAGGCCCGGGCCGACGAGCCTTACTACAAAGGCAAGCGGCTTGCGGTGCTAATCAACTTCGCGGTCGGCGGCCCGACCGATCTCGAGGGGCGGCTGTTCGCCAAATATCTCGCCAAGCACATCGAAGGCCAGCCGCCCGTGCTCGTCCAGAACATGGACGGCGCCGGCGGCATGATGGGCGCCACCTATCTGGGCGAACTCGGTCCCCGGGACGGCACCATGGTGGGCTATCTCAGCGGCACCTCGTGGCAAGCGGTTGCCGAGCCGGAACGGTTCAAGGTCGAGTTCAAAAGCCACGAGTTCGTCGCCTACCAGCCCGGCACCACCGTCCACTTCGTGCGTACCGACGTTAAGCCGGGCATGAAGCAGCCGGCCGACATCGTCAAGGCGAAGGGTCTGGTGGCGGGCGGTCTCAGCGCCGACACATCGAAGGACCTGCGCTTGCGGCTGGCGCTCGATATGCTGGGCGTGCCGCACCAATATGTCACCGGCTACCGCAGCAGCGCGCCCGCGCGGCTGGCGCTGGAGCGCGGCGAAATCAACATGTTCTCGGAATCGGTGCCGACCTATCGCGGCGTGGTCGAACCTCGGCTGGTGAAAACCGGGCAGCTGATCCCGGTGTTCTACGACTCCAGCTACACCGGCGACACGCCGCCGGTTTCGAAGCAGATGGAAGGGCTTTCGATCCCGACCTTCCCGCAACTCTATAAGACGATCAAAGGCACGATGCCGTCAGGCCAGCTGTGGGAGGCCTACCGCACCATTTTCGACGTCAACGCCACCATGCAGCGGTTGATCGTCATGCCGCCCGGTGTGCCGCAGGTTGCCGTCGACGCGTTGCGCGCCGCCGTGCAGCGCGTGAACAACGACAAAGACTTCGCCGCCGAGGCCACCAAGATGATCGAGTTCGTGCCGGAATATGTGACCGGCGGGACCATCAATTCGCAGGTTCGCGACATGCTGGTGGCCTCGCCGGACATCAGGGCGTTCATCGCCGAATACACCAAGCGGGCCAAAAGGTGAGGGGACAAGTGCGTTGCGCGGTTGCAGCCGGGCGGCGTATAGATATCGGCAAGGGACCTCAGGTAACGGGAAGGAACGAGCCATGACGGCAGCCACAGCGACACGCAAAAAGGTCAAGGCGTCGATGATGAACGCCATCCACGACCTGCCTTTGCTGGTGGCGCGCGACGAGGGCTTCTTCAGTGACGAGGGGCTCGATGTGGAGATCGTCAAGACACCGGGCACCGGCCAGCGCGGCGCCGATCACCAGGCGCTGCGCGAGAACATCTTCAAGCGCACCATGGAGCAGGCCTACGAGCAGGGCGAATGCGACCAGTTCCGCATGTGCGAATGGGGCATCATGAAGCGCGCCGTGGAGTCGAACATCGAAGGCGGGCATCGGCCGGCCAAGATCGTGGCCTTGGGTTCGGCGATGTCGACATTCGCGATTGTGGTCGATCCGAAGGCGCGTATCTATGAGCCCGAGCAGCTCAAGAATAAGCCGATCGCGGTGAGTCCGTTCAACGGTTCGCACTTCACCATGCTGAAAATGCTGGACGGCTTTCTCAACCGCGACCAGATCAAATGGGTGAATGCCGGAACCCATGAGGAGCGGGTCAAGGCGTTGCGCAACGGCGACGTCGCCGCGGTGAGCCTGATGGAGCCCTGGATCAGCGTCGCCGAGAAAGAAGGCCTGCGCGTCATCATCGAATCCCATTCGACCCGCAGCGAGGCGGCCGGCGAGGAGCTGGACGGTCCGACCTTGCAGAAAATGTTCCGGGCGGAGGCCGAGGCGGCGGATGCGATTCAAAAGGACCCCGGCAAATACGCCCACTATCTGCTCGAGGAGGCCGGCGGGTTGTTGGGCGCCAAGGACCTCAAACTGTCACGCATCCTGAATGCGCCGCCCGAGCCCTATACCCGGGAGCGGTTCGACCACACCTATCAATGGACGGTGGGATGGGGCCTGGTCCCTCCGGGCGCCACCTACGAGAACACGGTGGACAATCGCGCCTGGCAGTAGCCGGTTACGAACGATCAACGGAAACGGCGCCGTCCTCAGCGCCGTTTTTATGTTCAATCCTCATCCTGAGGAGCGGGCCGTAGGCCCGCGTCTCGAAGGATGAGGCCTCATGGTTCGAGACGCGCAGCTTCGCTGCGCTCCTCACCATGAGGATCAATTAAATGATTTCAGTGCCGCAACTGGGTGATGACGTTAAGCGTGGCGGCGACGCCCGAGCGCACCGCCTCCAGGCCGCGGCGTAACGCGGGCACTAAGTCACCCGCTGCTTCCACGCGCTCGCCGCGTCCGCCGCAGGTCTCCACTACCTTCTCGAAGTCCGGCGACGGCTTCAACTCGGTCAGCGGCATGGTGTTCGCCTTGACCGCATGACCGTCCGGGAAAACATCGCGGGTGGCGCTGCGCACCGCGCCCCAGCCGAGATTGTTGGCGATGATGGTAAGCGTGGGCAAATTCTCGGCGCGCCCGACATAGTGATAGGGCAGCGGATTGCCGAAAATGTAGGAGCCGTCGCCGACCCCGACGATGACCTCGCGCTCGGGCGCCGCGAGCTTGGCGCCGAGCGCGGCGCCTAGCCCGAAGCCCAATCCGCCGGACAGCAGATTGCCCATGAACGAGCCGGGCTTGCTCAAATGCAAATGGGGAAGCGAAAGGCCGAGCTCGTTCACGATAATGGCGTCCTCGGACTTCACCTCATTGACGCAATGTGAAAGCCAGGCCGGATGGATGGGCGACTGGTCCTTCATCGAATCGAGAAGCTTCCTCTGGCGCGCCTGCAAGTCCTCGCGCGCCGCGGCGATGATCTTGCGCCGGCTTGCCATGGGCGCGGCCTTGCCTTTCATCGCATCGGCGAGGGTTTCGCGCAGCATCGATAGCGCAATGCGCGGAGCCCCGGTAATCAAAAGGTCGGCTTCGAATTCCCGGAATGGAAAGCGGATTGCCAGCGGATCGGCCGAAACGTGAATGATCTTGGCGTCCTTGCGCGGGCCGTGCGCACGCGGGATCCACGGCACGATGCTGTCGAGCACCAGGATCACGTCGGCCGTCGGCAGGAAAGCGCCGAGGTCGAATCCGAGATTCATCGCGTGGTCGGTCGGCAGATTGAGATCGCGCGCTTCGCTCTGCACCACCGGGATCGCGAAGGTATCTGCGAGGGCGGCGAGCTCGCCCACTGCTGCGTGATCGCGCCCGACACTGGCAGTCACGATCAGCGGGAATTCCGCATTGGCGATGAGGTGCGCGGCCTCCTCGATCGCGCTGCGCGACGGCTCCGGCGCGGTAGCGCCGAGCGGGCGGATGGTATCGCGCCGTGAAGGCACTGCCGGATTGATCAGCACCTCACGCGGAAGCGTGAGATAGACCGGTCCGCGCGGCTCGCTCATGGCGATGTCGAGCGCGCGGTCCACCACCGCCTCGACCGGCTGTCCGCCGCGCAATTCGTAGTCCCACTTCACATATTCGCGCACCATGCCGCCGGCATCGAATGCCTCCTGGCCCCAATGGATGGAGCGGTTGCGCGAACCGGCATGGCCGGTTTCGGTAATCGGCGTGCGGCCGGCGGCGAGCAGCACCGGAACGTTGTCGCGCGACGCATTGATCAGGCCGCACAGGGCATTGGCCGTGCCGACCGTGACGTGCACCATCACCGCCGCCGGCTTGCCGGAAATGCGGTAATAGCCATGCGCCATCGCCATGGCGACGTTCTCGTGCGGGACGGTGATGAAACGGGGAATTTTTCGGCCGGCGCTGCGGGTTAGCGACTCGATGATCGGGGCAAAGTCGGTTCCGGCATTGGCGAAGACATAGTCCACGCCGCGCTCGCCCAGCCGGGCAAGATAGGCTTCCGCCGCCATGGGTGTCGTCGCGTCGTTCTGGGTCACGGTTTCCGGTCCTCGCTGAGAAGTCAGCGCAAGGTAGCGGCGGGCGGCAGCCTGTCAACAAACTGCGGGCGATTGGCGCATGTCCAGGAGCAGGCCGGCAAGCGTTAACGACTCGCCGTATGCTGTGAAGTAATCCTCGTCCTGAGGAGCCCGCGAAGCGGGCGTCTCGAAGGACGAGGCCATGGGCGCGTGGTTGCCCTCATCCTTCGAGACGCGGACCACGCAAGTCGGGTTTACCCGGCATTAGGTAGCAAATGCATGAAACTCTAAGTTGAGTTTTTGTGACTGCTACCTGTGCCGGGAAGGAGACCGGTGGAACGACGAAAATGGACGACTCCACAACCTGTCCGCATTGATGTTAGTTGGCGGAATGACGCGATTGGGACGGGGGATGGCTCGGGCGGCCACGTTTGTTGCCGCTATCTTCCTGTGGACGTGGCTCACCACGAAAGTTGTCGTTACCCTAATCGGGGCAACGACCGTGGTTGACGATTACAACCAGTTCATCGAGCGCCTGCCGGCGATTCTAAACTGGCTGTTCTCGACGCCATGGTGGGTGCCGGCATCCCTAGCAACCATTCTGACTGCGTTTCTGATTTGGTTATCCTGGCCTAGCGAGCGGATGCCTTCGCCGATTGGCGCTCGTCTTCCGAGTGGGCCAACACCCCCCATTTTTGTTCCACCGGCGGTGCCACTATCTAAACCCCAGACCGACCCTGTTGGCGTAGAAGATAGTAAAAGTAAACGCATTTTCGTTGATGTTACTGCGCAGTACCTATGTAATCTATATAAGGATAAGACATCAGTTCATGGAGACGCCTTAGCATCAATATACATTAACAAATGGATTCGCGTGTCTGGAAAAGTTAGAAATATATCAACCCCATCGACCAGACAAATTGGGATTCATATAGATGAGAAAAACACAGATCAACTTGTGGCAGGCTATTTCGATTCCGATTTTAAACCGATAATATCTACATTTACCATCAACCAAAGAGTATCTTTTCTTGGCAGGATTGATAAAATCGATCCAGGCTATATCAAATTGGAGGACTGCGAACTTATTACTTAGATATCCTAGATCATCTCCCCTAGCGCCGCAAATTCAACTCATTCACCCCGAGTGCGTCGAGGCACTGTGCAAAGAAAGCGGCAGAAAACCCACCCCGGCTGATCTTGTTTGCGATGTTCCGCTCTGTCTCAGGAACGCCCATGGCGGTGAGTTTTTCGGCCAATTCCCGGTAGCCAACACCCCGCCGTTTCAGCTCGCCTTTGAGCAGATTCTTGGCCTTTTCCTCATATTCCTGCGTTAATGGGTTGTTTTTCCACTCGATTTTAGGCACGGCGGCTCCGCAAATTATCATCGGTTCCGATGATAATAGTACTTGCATTCGGGTATGTCCATCTGTATATCCAGTGAATAACATCACTGGAACCGATGACATGGCCCAACATTTCCTCCTAACCGCCGCCGCCCGAACCCTTTCCCTCAAGGCGATCTATGCCGCTGGCGACGACAAGGCTTATGACAGCTTCTGCAAGTTCCGTTGGCCGCAGACCGACGGCGAGCCCACATGCCCGCGCTGTGGCAGCCTTGATGCCTACGCGCTCGCGACGCGTCGGCAGTTCTCTTGCTCGGATTGCCGCCACCGCTTCTCGGTGACGAGCGGGACGATCTTTCACGGCCGCAAACTCAAGTTCGTCGATTTGCTCGCAGCGATCTGCATCATCGTGAACGGCGCGAAGGGAATTTCGGCGCTTCAACTCTGCCGCGATCTCGACGTGCAACATAAGACGGCTTTCGTTCTCGCACACAAGCTCCGCGAAGCGATTGCAGTCGAGGTGAAGGGTGCGCAGCTTGACGGTGAGGTCGAGGTTGATGGTGCCTATTTTGGTGGCCACATTCGCCCTGAGAACCGCAAGGATGATCGCAAAGACCGCCGCCTTGCCGAGCATCAAACCGGCAAGCGACGCGTCGTGGTCGCCTTCCGCCAGCGCAAGGGACGTACATCAACGCATGTCGTGCGCAACGAAGGCGACGGCGTTGAGATTGCCAAGCAAGTTGTGTCGCGCACGGCGATCATGCACGCCGACGAGGCGTCACATTGGGACGCGCTGCATGATGGCTGGCAGGTTCACCGCATCAACCACTCTGAGGCTTATTGCCTAGAGGGCGCATGCACGAACCAAGCGGAGTCTTTTTTCTCTCGGCTGCGCAAGATGTGCGAAGGCCAGCACCATCACGTATCGGCTCGCTACCTTCACCAGTACGCTGCGCACGCGGCGTGGTTAGAGGATCACCGCCGCCTTTCTAACGGCGCACTTGCTCACCGCATGCTCGGCTTGGCCTTGGGCCACAGCAAGAGCCGCGACTGGTGTGGCTACTGGCAGCGGAGCGCGTGACATGGAAATAAGAACCGTCACCACGCTTCGCCGCAAGCGGGATGAAATCGAGCGAGCCATCACAATTTATGAAAAGCGGCTTGTGCAGGCCCGCGCCGACTTGGCCCATATCGACGCCACCATTGCGATTTTCGAAGCGGCCGGGGACGCCAAGGGCTTCGCGGCCTATGTCGATGTGCATCGACTATTCCAGCGCGGAGAGGCCATGGCGCTCTGCAAAGCAGCATTGGCAGTGCGCCCGATGACGACGCGCCAACTGGCTCTGCACATCATGGAAGCGAAAGGGATGGACACCGCCGACGCTGTGCTCACCAAAGCCGTTGCCAGCCGCATCATAAACGCGCTCGGGCAGCACCGCAGGCGGGGCAGCATCATCGGTATCGGACAGCCCAAGTCGGCTCGCATCTGGCGCTTGTAAGTGCAGTAGCGTTAGGGTGTGGAGGACTCGTTAAGGCTGCTGCAATCTACTTGTGCAACCTCTAGGAATCGGGCTGACTTCAAGACTTGGCCCGGGAACGGACGAGGCCGCCAGCCCTGGCAGGCGAAGCGGCCTCTAAGTTTCCGACCCGCACAAACCCTAGCCGGGCGCGGGACAGACTCAGTTTTTGTTGCGTCCCAATTGAATCTGAAGCTGCGTGCGTGGTCAAGCTCGGCTCTCGTCAAAGCGAAAAGGACAAATCGTCATGGCTAGATGCCCTGCATTCCATTCAGTCCGCGAGAATGATCCAAAGGTGTACCACGATGACGACGCGTGCACCGAAGGCAACAATATCGAACCCAAAAACCGCAGGGATGGTACTGACAACCGCCCTCGATGTAAGAACTGTAAGTAACTAAACTAACGCGAATATGAGTGATCGACTACTGGGTCAGCCTCCATCTGCTTACAGTGGTCGTGAATCAACTCGCCGAGAGTGGGGAGACTAATGCCCCACTTCTTGGCGAGCCAAACGAACGTCATCCTATTTGAGTGGATTTCCCAACAAAGCAATTCCCCAAAGCTCGTGCCGCACCCGGTCGGGTGAGTTTCATACTGATCTTCGATTAGGCGGCGGAGCCTCTCCAAATGAGGTTCCTCAACCCCCGGAGCTGTGGTCAGGTGGTTAGTCGCACGATCTGAGATTTCCACCGGGTTCCCTTCCCGGCACTCGGCGCAAATTTCTCGTCAAAAAGTGTCGAGAAAATCCCGGCACTAAAAGATGGTGCATTTGCTACCTAATGCCGGGTTTACCCGACTTGCGATTTATGAGGGCCGATCTCGGGTAAACCCGAGATCGGATGGTCCGCTCCTCAGGATGAGGATAATCGCGTGCCTCGAGCCCTTCGGCGGCCGGTGATCCCTTTCCCCGGCCTTGCGTTTTCGCGATGGCCGCTTTACGTCGAGTGGCCCCCCGATGCCGCCCTTTTGTATGGAGTTTAAGGTCTGATGGCCGAGGCTGACGACAAGAAGAGCACAGCCGGACACGACCTCTCCGACCACCTGCTGGGCGTGAATTTCGTGCACGAGCACGAGGGCATCAGCGACCACGATCACGATCATTTCGAGTTCGACGACGACGCCCCGCTGGAAGAAAACCCGATCTGGCTGCAAGACCATGTCACCCTGGTGAGCGTCGGCATCGATATCGGCTCCTCCGGCACCCAGGTCATCTTCTCCCGCATCAATCTGCGCCGTTATGGCGAGGATCTCACCAGCCGGTTCTATGTGGTTTCGCGCGAGACCCTGTACCAATCGCCGGTCACGCTCACGCCGTATCAAAGCGAAGAACGCATCGACGATGCCGGTCTCGGCACGATCATCGCCGAGGCCTACGAGGCCGCGGGCTTGCGTCCGGACCAGATCGACACCGGAGCGGTGATCCTGACCGGCGAGGCTTTGCGCCGAGAGAACGCCGAGGGCATTGCGCGTCTGCTTTCCGAGCAGGGCGGCGACTTCGTTTGCGCCACCGCCGGGCATCACATGGAGTCGATGCTGGCGGCCTATGGCTCCGGCGCCTCGCGCATTTCCCACGACGAGAACAAGCGCGTGCTTAATATCGATATCGGCGGCGGCACCACCAAGCTCGCGCTGGTCGAAAAGGGTTTTGTGACCGCCACGGCGGCGGTTCATATCGGCGGGCGGCTGCAGGTGGTGGATGACCGCGGTCACATATCCCGGCTCGATCCCGCCGGCCGCTATCACGCGCGGCAAGCCGGTTTTGACTGGCACAAGGGCGACGCCATCAATCCGCAAGATCTCGACAAGGTCGCCGAGACCATGGCCGACGAATTGGTCGCCGCACTCACCGAGCGGCCGATGCCGCCGGCGGTCGAGCATCTTTACCTGACCGATCCGATCGCCGAGCTCGGCCGCATCGACGGGATCATGTTTTCAGGCGGCGTCGGCGAATATGTCTATGGCCGCGAGCAGCGCGACTTCGGCGACATCGGCAAGCGCCTCGGCCGGGCGATCCGCAAGCGCGTCGATTCCGGCGCGCTGCCCTGGCCCATGCTGCCGGCGGGCGAATGCATACGCGCCACCGCGCTCGGCGCTTCCGAATACAGCGTGCAGCTCAGCGGCAATACCAGCTACATTTCCAAGCCGGGGGAATTGCTGCCGCGCCGCAATCTGCAAGTGGTGCAGCCGGCCTTTGTCTGCGAGGAGGTCATCGACCCCGCCAAGCTGGCACAAGCGATCCGCGCGCATTTCACCGCCTTCGATCTAATCGAGGGGGAGGGCGAGGTGGCGCTGGCGTTGCGCTGGCAGGGCTTGCCGTCTTATGAGCGGATCGCGGCCTTTGCCGAAGGCATCCGCCACGGCCTGTCCAACACAATCGAGCGGCGCAAGCCGTTGTACATCATGCTCGACGGCGACATCGCCCAGACGCTCGGCCACATCCTGCGCGAGGAGCTTTTGGTCGAGAGCGAAATCCTGGCCATCGACGGCGTGATGCTGCGCGATTTCGACTATATCGATCTCGGCCGTATCCGGATGCCGTCGTATACGGTGCCAGTCACTATCAAGTCGCTGGTGTTCAGCGAGGACCCGCGCGGCGGCCGGCCGGCGCAGCGCATCCATCATCATGACCACGAGCAGGGCCATTCCCATTCGCATGATCATGCTCATGGTCACGATCATCACCACGACCACCATGCCCACGACCACAAGGCGCATGGATAGCCGATACAGAACGAAGGCCGCTTGCGGCGGCCGCCCGCGACATTATTTGCCCAGTAGACGTCAAGGCTTTCCCGGGCGACTATCGGGATGAACGCGCGATCCGGCAACGCCGGAGCGGATAGAAAGACTGCAAGGAGCACCGCATGGCCAAGAATGCCGTCGTTTCGGAAGATCTCGCAAAAAAATTCGCGACCGAAAAAGAGACGCCCTATACCCGGTGGATCAAGAGCGAAGGCCTGGAGATTATTCCGGCGCTCTATGTGCGCAATCTGCGCACGGTGGACCTGAAACCCTGGGCGCGGCGCGGCGGCAATGCGGTGTTCGTCAACCACGATGCGTCTCGGGTCTCCAACGACAGCTATGTGATGGAAATCCCGCCCGGCAAGAAGCTCGAACCGCATCGGCAGCTGTTCGAAGAAATGATCCTGATCCTCGAAGGCCGCGGCTCGACCACGGTCTGGAACAAGGAAGGCAAGCGCATCACTTTCGAGTGGAAGGCGGGCTCGCTGTTCGCCATTCCGCTCAATGCCTGGCATCAGCATTTCAACGGCTCGGGCAAGGAGCCCGCGCGCTATGTCGGCGTGACCAACGCGCCGCCCGTGATCAACCTCTACGAGGATCTCGATTTCATCTTCGGCAGCGACCACGACTTCAAGAACCGCTTCGCCGGGGAGCCCGACTATTTCAGCGCCAAAGGCGAGCAAGAGGGACTGCTGCTGAAAACCAACTTCGTCGCCGATGCGATCAATCTTCCGCTGATCAGCGCCAAGGAACGCGGCGCCGGCGGCGGCCATATCCGCTTCAGCATGGCCAAGGGCTCGATGAACAGCCACATCTCCCAGTTCCCGGTCGGCACCTATAAGAAGGGCCATGCGCACGGTCCAGGCGCCTATGTCATCGTCCTCTCGGGCGAGGGCTATTCCCTGATGTGGGGGGAAGGCGAGGAGCCGAAGCGCTACGACTGGGAGGTCGGCACATTGATCGTGCCGCCCAACATGTGGTTCCACCAGCATTTCAACACCGGCAAGACGCCGGCGCGCTATCTCGCGCTCAAGCACGAAGTGGTGTCGATCCGCAACGCCCAGGGCGTGCCGAAAGCGTGGATCAGCCGCCGCGTGGGCGGCGACCAGATCGATTACGCGGATGAGTCGGCGACGGTGCGCAAGATGTTTACCGACGAGCTGGCCAAGCAGGGTCTGACGCCGAAAATGGATCAGGCCTATGCAGCCGAGCTCGCCGACCTGCCGCCATTGGCCAAGTCGGCGTAGTACCGACCGCACAAACTCTGACTCGTCATTCCGGGGCGCGGGCGAAGCCCGCGAGCCTGGAATCCATAATCACAGTTTGTGGTTATGGATTCCGGCTCTCGCTCACAACGCAGTCAAGCTTGCGCAGATTGCGTAAACTTGTCTGCGTGTTCGCTCGGCCGGAATGACGCGCTCTATGACTTGAATGCCCGCGCCGCGGATTTGAGCAATTGCCCCGGCTCACGGTGCGGGCGGCCCGCTCCCCACAGCCGGCGATGCAATTTGTCGAGCAACAGATAGATCACCGGCGTCGTGTAGAGCGTCAGCACTTGCGAGACCAACAGGCCGCCGACGATGGTGATGCCGAGCGGCCGCCGCAATTCCGATCCCGGTCCGGTAGCGATCACCAGCGGCAGCGCGCCCAGGAGCGCCGCGAGCGTGGTCATCATGATCGGCCGGAAGCGCTCCAGGCACGCCTCGTAAATCGCCTGCTCCGGCTCAAGCCCGCGCTTGCGCTCGGCTTCGAGCGCGAAATCGACCATCATGATGCCGTTCTTCTTCACGATGCCGATCAGAAGAATGATCCCGATGAAGGCGATCAATGACAATTCGGTCTTGAACAAGAGCAGCGCCAGCAACGCGCCCAGGCCGGCGGATGGCAGCGTGGAGATGATGGTCAGCGGATGCGCGAGGCTCTCATAGAGCACGCCCAGCACGATATAGACCGTCAGCAGCGCCGCGATGATCAACAGCGGTTGCGCCTGCAGCGAGCGGCGATAGGCGCGGGCGTCGCCCTGGAATTCCGCATGCAGCGTGTCGGGCACGTGCAGCTCGGCCACGGCGCGATCGACCGCCTGGGTCGCCTCCTGGATGGTCACGTCGGGCGCCAGGCTGAAGCTGATGGTGACAGCGGGAAACTGACCCTGATGATTGACCACCAGCGGAGCCAATCCACGCTCGATCTTGACCACCGCGCTGAGCGGCACCTGCGCGTTGTTTGCTCCGCTCACATAGATGCGCGAGAGATCGTTGGGATCGTTCTGATATTGCGGATCGGTCTCCAGGATGACCCGGTACTGGTTGCGCTGGGTGTAGAGCGTGGAAATCTGCCGCTGCGCAAACGAGTTGTTTAACGCATTGTTGATGTCCTGAATGCGCACGCCAAGCCGCGCCGCCGCCATCCGGTCGGTCACGATGTTGACCTGCAGTCCGGCCTGCTCACGGTCAGAGGACACATCGATCAGTTCCGGCACCGTCCTGAGCTTGTCGAGCACGCGCGGCGCCCATTGGATCAATTCGCGATAGTCGGGCCCCCACAGCGTGTACTGGTAGGATGAATCGGACGAGCGGGCGCCGGCGCGCACGTCCTGCATGGGGAACATGAAGACCCGCAGGCCGGGAATGGCGGTCACTTTCGGACGCAGCCGGTTCACCACCTCCGCCGCACTGACCTTGCGTTCGGACAGCGGCTTCAGGCTGATGAACAGCTGGCCGCGATTGACCGAGGAGTTCCAGGCCGAGGTGCCGATCGACGATCCGACACCGGCCACCGCCGGATCGGACAGGACGATGTCGGTCGCCTGCTGCTGCAGCTCGAACATGGCCTGGAACGACGATTCGGTCGAAGCCTGCGTGCTGCCCCAGATCAGTCCGGTATCGTCGGCGGGGAAATAGCCCTTCGGCGTCTTCACGTAGAGCGCGACGGTCAGCGCGATGACCCCGAACAGCACCAACAGCGTCAGCGCGCGATGGTTCAGCACCACGCCGAGGCTGCGTGCATAGAGTCCGATGAGCCATCCCATGGTCCGCTCCACCGCCCGATCGAACCAGGTGGCGTCCTTGCTGGGCGGCTTGCGTACGAAGTGCGCGCAGATCATCGGCGTCACGGTCAAGGACACCACCGTGGAGACGGCGATGGCAAAGGCCAGAGTGATCGAGAATTCGCGAAAGACGCGGCCGATGACACCGCTCATGAACAAGAGCGGGATGAACGCAGCCACCAGCGAGATGCTGATCGAGACGACGGTGAAGCCGATCTGCCGCGCCCCTTCGAGCGCCGCCTGCATCGCCGACATGCCCTTTTCGAGATTGCGGAAGCAGTTCTCGATCATGACGATGGCGTCATCGACTACGAATCCGACGGAGACCGCGAGCGCCATCAGCGTCAGATTGTTGATCGAGAAGCCGGCGACCCACATCATCCCGCAGGTACCCGCGAGCGCCAGCGGCACGGTGATGCCGGCCGCGGCGGTCGCCGCGGCACGGCGCAGAAAGACGAACACCACCAGCATGACCAGAGCGATGCTGGCCAGCAGCGTCAGCTGCATGTCGGCGACGCTGGCGCGAATGGTGGCGGTGCGGTCGGACAGGACGTTCAACTCGATCCCGGCCGGAATCCAGCGGCGCAGTTCCGGCATCAGCTCGCGGATACGGTCGACGGTCTCGATCACGTTTGAGTCCGCCGACTTGGTCACCACCAGCAGCACCGACGGCTGCTTGTTGTACCAGCCGAACGAGCGGCTGTTGCGCACGCCGGGCTCGATCGAGGCGATGGCGGACAGCCGCACCACGGTGCCGTTGGCGCTGCGCACCACCAGGGGATCGTATTGCGAGGCGGCGCGCAGCTGATCGTTGGTCGCGATGGTGATGGCGCGGCCCTCGCCATCGAATACCCCGATGGGACCTGCGGCATTGGAATTGGCGATCGCGTTGCGCACGTCCTCCATGGACAATCCCATCGAGGCAAGCGCGAGCGGATTGACGCGGACGCGGATCGCCGGCTGCTCGGCGCCGTTGACGCTGACCTCGGCGACCCCCTCGATCTGCGAAAGCCGTTGGGCGACGACGCTGTCGGCGGCGTCGTACATCACGCTCGGCGGCACCGTGCTGGAGGTCAGCGCGATGATCATGATCGGCGCCGCGGCTGGATTGGACTTGCGGAATGACGGCCGCGACTGCAGGTCGCCGGGCAGGTCGGTGAGCGCCGCATTGATCGCGGCCTGCACGTCACGCGCCGCGCCGTCGATATTGCGATTGAGATCGAACTGCACGGAAATCCGGCTCGAGCCGAGCGAGCTGCGCGACGTAAGCTCGGTGATGCCGGGGATTTCGCCAAGCCGACGCTCCAGCGGCGCCGCCACCGTCGAGGCCATGGTCTCCGGGTCGGCGCCGGGCCGGCTGGCGCTGACGCTGATGGTCGGGAAGTCGACGGTCGGCATGCTGGCGACCGGCAGGAAGCGATAGGCCACGACGCCCACCAGCACCAATCCGAGGGCGAGAAGCGCGGTGCCGACCGGCCGGCGGATCGCGGGTTCGCAGATATTCATGGGCTTTTGCCCCGCCGCAGATGCCGAGGACTCCCTCTCCCATCCGAACTCGGGTTTACCCGAGTTCGGCGCTTAACATGCCGAAGTCGGATAAATCCGACTTCGGGTGGGGAGAGGGTTGGGGTGAGGGGGTTCTGCCCTATCGAGAGGCCAAAACCCCTCACCCCCACCCTCTCCCTATGGGAGAGGGAGCCCATTGAGTTTGCGGCACCCGCATCGCACTTGTTTCGCAGCCGTTTAATCATCCGCTTACTCCGCCGCCCGCTGCGAAGGCTCCGGACGATCCGGCAGGTCGAGCTCCGGCTCGGCGGCTTCCCTCGTCGTGCCGGTGAAGCGCGCCTTCAGCCGTTCCATCTGCAAATAGATGACCGGCGTCGTGTAGAGCGTGAGCAATTGGCTAAGCAGCAGACCGCCGACGATGGTGATGCCGAGCGGATTGCGCAGCTCCGAGCCGGTGCCGCCCTCCAGCGCCAGCGGGAGAGCGCCGAACAGCGCCGCCAGCGTGGTCATCATGATCGGGCGAAACCGCAACAGCGAGGCCTGCATGATCGACTCGCGCGGCGGCAGGCCCTGCTTGCGCTCGGCTTCGAGCGCGAAGTCGATCATCATGATCGCGTTTTTCTTGACGATGCCCATCAGCAGGATGATGCCGATCAATGCCACCACCGACAGATCGTAACCAAGCAGCATCAGCGCCAGCAGCGCGCCGACGCCGGCGGACGGCAAGGTGGAGAGGATCGTGAGCGGGTGGATGAAGCTCTCATACAATACGCCGAGCACGATATAGATCGCGATCACCGCCGCCAGGATCAGCCACGGCTGCCCGGCCAGCGATTTGGCGAATTCGGCGGCATCGCCCGAATAGCTGCCGATCACCGAATTGGGCACGCCGATCTCGCGCTGCGCCGTATCGACAACGGCGACGGCGTCGCTCAGCGCCATGTGCGGCGCCAGATTGAAACTGATGGTGACGGCGGGGAATTGCTCCTGGTGCGCGATCACCAAGGGCGCCGTGCCTTGTTCGAAACGCGCGAGCGAGCTCAACGGCACCTGCGCGCCGCCGGTGCCGGGTACGTATAGCCTTTGCAGCGAGTTGGGATCGCTCTGGTAGCGCGGCATCGCCTCCAGGATCACGCGATACTGGTTCGACTGGGCATAGATGGTGGAAATCTGCCGCTGGCCGAACGCGCTGTTGAGCGTATCATTGACGGTCTGCAGGGAAACGCCGAGCCGGCCGGCGACCTCGCGGTCCACCTGGACGTTCATCTGCAGACCTTCGTCCTGCGCCTCGGAGGCGACATCGCGCAGCACCGGCGAGGTTTGCAGCTTGTAGGCCAGCCGGTCCGCCCATTGGCTTACTTCTTTCGGGTCGGTGCCGGTGAGGGTGTATTGGAACTGGGCGCGGCTCACCCGGGTGGAAATCTGGATGTCCTGCACGGGCTGAAAATAAACCAGCACGCCGGGGATGGCAGCGACCGCGTCCTTCAGCTGATCGATCACCGTGCTCACCGATGCTTTGCGCGTGTCGCGCGAGCGCAACGTGATGGCGAGCCGGCCGGCATTGGGTGTGGCATTGACCGGCGTCACGCCGACCACGGAAACGACGCCGGTGACTTCCGGGTTCTTGCGGACTGCCGCCTCCACTTGGCCGCGCAGCCGCTGCATCTCGGTGAACGAGACGTCTTCGCCGCCCTCCATCACCGCGAAGACCAGCCCGGTATCCTGCAACGGCAGGAAGCCCTTGGGAATGACCAGATAGAGCCAGACGGTCGCGATCACCGTGCCGAGCATCACCAACAGCGTCAGGCCTTCATGGCGGAGCACCCATTCGAGGCTCTTGCGGTAATTTTCCACCGACCAGTCCACGGCGCGGTTGATGCCCGCCAAGACGACGTTGCCGGCCTTGTCGACATGCGGACGCAGCAGCCGGCTGCACATCATCGGCGTCAGCGTCAGCGAGACGACCGCCGATGTCACCACGGCAATGGTGAGCGTGAGCGCGAATTCGCGGAACATACGGCCCACAAGCCCGGTCATGAACAGGATCGGGATGAACACCGCGATCAGCGAGACGGTCAGCGAAATCACCGTGAAACCGATTTCGCGCGCACCCTTCAAGGCCGCTTCGAAAGGATCCTCGCCTTCCTCAATGTGGCGCACGATGTTTTCGATCATCACGATGGCGTCGTCCACCACAAAGCCGGTGCCGATGGTGAGCGCCATCAGCGACAGGTTGTCGAGCGAGAAGCCGCAGAACCACATGATGCCGAAGGTCGCGACCAGCGACAGCGGCAGCGCGACGCCGGCGATGATGGTGGCGCGCACGGTGCGCAGGAAAATCAGCACCACCAGAATGACCAGCGCGATGCTCAGCACCAAGGTGAATTGCACGTCGCGGATCGACGCGCGAATGGTGGTGGTGGCGTCGTGCACCACGGTGAGCGTGGCGCCGGCAGGGAATGCACGCTGCAATCGTGGCAGTTCGCGCTTGATGCCCTGCACGGTGTCGATCACGTTGGCGCCGGGTTGGCGCTGCACGTCGACCACGATGGCCGGATCGCCGTTGTGCCAGCCGGCGACCTTGCTGTTTTCCAACCCGTCGACCAGCTCGGCGACGTCCTTGAGCAGCACCGGGTTGCCGGTCCGGTAGGCCACCACGATATTGCGATAGGCCTCCGCCGTGCTCATCTGGTCGTTGGACGAGATGGTGTAGGATTGATACGCGCCATCGAGCGAGCCGCGGGGACCTGCGACATTCGCCGCCACGATCACCTGCCGCACGTCCTCGAGACTGATGCCGTAATTGGCCAGCCGCGCGAGATCGACCTGGATGCGGATGGCGGGCCGGATGCCGCCCTGCACGGTGACCTTGCCGACGCCGGCCACTTCGCTCAATCGCTGGATCAGCAAAGTGTCCGACAGATCGCTGAGCTGGCGCAGCGAAATGGTGGATGAGGTAAGCGCCAGCGTGATGATCGGTGCGTCCGCCGGGTTCACTTTCGAGTAGATCGGCGGGTAGGGCAGGTTGCGCGGCAGCGCCGATCCGGCCGCGTTGATCGCTGCCTGCACGTCCTGCGCCGCGGCGTCGATCTCGCGGTTGAGCTCGAATTGCAAAGTGATCTGGCTGATTCCAAACGAGCTCGACGAGGTCATCACCGAGAGCGACGGGATCTGGCCGAATTGCCGCTCCAGCGGCGCCGTCACCAGGGCCGCCGTGGTGTCGGGACTGGCGCCGGGAAGCTGGGTGGTGACCTGGATGGTCGGAAAGTCGACCTGCGGCAGGGAAGAAACCGGCAGCCAGAGATAGCCCAGCACGCCGCCGAGCATGACGGCGACACCGAGCAGCGAGGTCGCGATCGGCCGGTGGATGAACGGAGAGGAAACGCTCATGGCGTTTTGCCCGGCGGTGCCCCTGCGTCTTGTTTGCTCTGGGGCGCCCCCGCGCCCGCACCCTTGCCTTTGCCTTCACCCTGCTTGCCGCGGCCCCCGCCTTTGCGCTGCTGCCGTTCGGTTCCGGCGGCCGGGGCCGGCGGGACATATTCGTCGGCATTGGTGACCTGGACCTTGCTGCCCTCGGTGAGGCGGGCAAAGCCGCTGGTAATGACTCGCTCGCCGGTCGTCAGACCGCTCGCGATGACGGACTGCACGTCGTCCTGCTGGGACACGGTGATCGGGCGCGTGACCACGGTGTCTTCCGGCGTCACCACGAACACGAATGTGCCGCTCGGCCCGCGCTGCACCGCGGCCGTCGGCACCACGACGACGTTTCGCCTGGTATCGATCAGCAGCCGCACATTGACGAACTGGCCCGGCCAGATCTGCAGATCGGCATTGGGGAATTCGGCGCGCAACCGCACGGTGCCGGTGGTCTGATCGACCTGATTGTCGACCACCACGACCGTGCCCTTGTCGAGCGCGCTCTTGCCGTCCGCGCGCAACGCATCGACCGGGAGCGCTCCCTCGCCAAGGCCGCGGTTGATCTCCGGCAGGTCCTGCTGCGGCAAATTGAACAGGACCGAGATCGGCCTGATCTGGTTGATCACCACGATGCCGTTGGCGTCCGACGGCTTGACGATGTTGCCCTCGTCGACCAGCCGCAGCCCGACGCGGCCGGATATCGGCGCGGTGACATTGGTGTAGTCAAGCACCGCTTTGGCGTTCTCCATCGCCGCCTGGTCGGCCTTGACCTGCGCTTCCAGCTGATTGACCAGAGCGCGCTGGGTGTCGACCTGCTGCTTGTTGATGGCGTTGCTGGCGGCCAGTCGCGTGTAGCGCTCGAGATCGAGGCGCGCATTGGCGAGTTGCGCTTCGTCCTGCGCCTTCTTGGCCACGGCCTGATCGTACAGTGCCTGGTAGATCGTCGGATCGATCTTCGCCAGCACGTAACCCTTCTCGACGTCCTGGCCCTCGCGGAACGCAATGCTGATCAGCTTGCCGTCGATCTGCGGGCGCACCGTCACGGTGTTGAGCGCGCGCGCGGTGCCGACGCCGTCGAGATAGACCGGCACGTCGGCCGAGCGTGCGGCGCTCGCCAGCACTGGCACCGCCTCGCCGGGTGCACCGGCGCCGGCGCCGCGCTTTCCGCGCTGACTCTGCTGCTGCTGCGGCGGCTGCCAGGGCGCCAGATAGGCGATCGCGCCGCCGATCAGCAGGACGGCGACGATGGCAATGGCAAGCTGTCGTCGTTTCGAGGTCATTGCACCACGGTCACTTGCTCGACCGCCGGCCGCGGCAGCCAGCTGCCGCCGAGCGCCTGGTAGAGGCTCAGCACCGCTTGCATCCGCGCCAGCCGCGCCTCGGCGAGATTGTCCTGGGCCTGGAACAGGGTCTGCTGGGTCTGCAACACCGTCACCAGATCGAACGTACCCTCGCGCAACCGCGTCTCCGCGATCTCGAAGGCGCGCCGCGAGCTGGTGACCACCTGGCGCTGCAGCCGCTCGCGCTCGGCGGTATCGGCGATGGCGATCAGCGCGCGTTCCACGTCGCCAAAGGCCGACACCACTGATCTGCGGTAGTTCTGCAAAAGCTCCAAATGCCGGCTTTCTTCGAGCTCGAGTTGGCCCTGCAGACGGCCGCCGTCGAAGATCGGCTGCGCCAGATTGGCGGCGACCTGATAGAACGCGGCTTCCGGCGTAAACAGCAATTTCAACGCGGCGCTCTGGAAACCACCTTGCCCGGTCAGGCTGATGCTCGGGAAGAAGGCGGCGCGCGCCGATTCGACGCTGGCGTCGGCGGAGGCGAGTTGCGCTTCGGCGGCGCGGATGTCGGGGCGCTGGATCAGCAGTTCGGACGGCAGGCCCGGCGTCACCCGCGGGATGGCGAGGCGATTGAGGCTGCCGCCGCGGATCCGCACACCGGCCGGGGCGCGGCCGATCAGCACCGCAAGCGTCGCGATGTTCTGCCGCAGCGTCTGATCGAGCGCGGGGATGGCGGCGCGCTGGGTGGCGACCACGCTTTCCTGCACCGCAATGTCGAGTGCGGACGCGGTGCCGACTTCGAGCCGCTGCCGGAACACGGTCATGACGCGGTTGGCGCTGGTCAGGTTGCTGCGCGCGGTGCGCAGCCGGTCCTGCGACGACAGCACCAGGAAATAGGCGGTGGCGACGCTCACCACCGTGCTGAGATTGACCACGTCGCGATTGAAGCGGGCGGCGATGGCGTTCTCCTGGGCGGCGCGCGAGGCCGCGCGGTTCTTGCCCCAGAAATCGATCTCGTAGCTGGCGGTCAGAGCGGCCCGGTAGGCGTCGCGATCGCCGCCGCCGCCGCCGCCGCCGCCGCCCGCGGCCTGCGACGCGCGCGAGCGCGTCGCACTGGCATCGAGATCGACCCTGGGCAAGAGCGGAGCGCCGGCGAGCCGGCTCTGGGCGTCGGCTTGCAGAATGCGGGCGACCGCCATGGCGATGTCGAAATTGGCGGTCTGCGCTTCCTCGATCAGGGCGGTGAGTTCGGCGGAGCCGAAGCCGCGCCACCAGTCGAGCTGCGGCGGTGCCCCGTCCGGGGCGCCGGGCGCGGCGCCGTAGGCCGGCGGGATATCGAGCGCGAGTTCCGGCCGCTCGGCATTGATGCATCCGGCAAGCATGGGAATGCTGCATAGCCCCGCAAAAAGAGTGACGGATCGGCGAAAGCTCTGGGCCTCCACCGTAAACGCACGGGATCGCAACGGCTTGAACATGCACCGGCTTTCAAACGCGACGGACGCTTAAGAAACACCGCGACAAGGGCCGCGACGGCGGCACTTTGCGACGCGCCCATGCTATCAGGCCGGTTTCGCGGCACTACTTAAATAAAAGACATGTTCACGCCCTGGTCACGGCTCAAGCAAGCTATTGATTAGACTGTAATATCCGGCTCGGATGAATCCGGTCTGAGCGCATCCGGGATTGCTCCGGGTTTCATTCAATATCGCGGCTTTGCCGAATCCCGGTCCCTCAAAAAACCGGCGTTGCCTACGGCTCGTAGGCCTGACGCGCTCTTCCGCGATCCGAAATCTAATATCCTCACCATGAGGATGCAGGCGCCGGCCTGCGATCGCCGCCGGCGGGCCGCGATCGCGCGGTACGGAAATCGTCATTTGCTTGGTGGCGCCCTCTGGTCGCATATCGCCCGCTGCCCGGACGTGGGATGTTCCGGCGTTCTCCGCGGCTGTGCTAGAACCGCCGGCGGTCAAGCGCGGGTTGGACTGGGCGGGTTGGACTGAATGACGACTGAAGTTGCGAGTGCGGCGCTGCACCCCCCGCTTGTCCGACAGCGTGTGCGCCGGCGGGTCACCCTCGAACATGTGGTGATGGGCGGCGCCATCGTCTGCCTCATTGTCCTGGTGGTGCTGCCGCTGCTTTCGCTGCTGCTCGGCAGCGTGCGCGGCCCGGAGGGGATGAGCCTCGATCATTTCAGCGAGGTGCTGACCGGGCGGCTCTATCTCAATGCGCTGAAGAACTCGCTGATCCTCGGCGCCTGGACCGGCCTGTTCAGCCTGATCATCGGACTGACCCTGGCCTGGGCGGTGAGCCGCACCGACGTGCCGTGGAAGCCGCTGCTGCAACTTACCGCCACTGTGTCCTATCTGTCGCCGCCGTTTTTGACCGCCATCGCCTTCACCTATCTGTTCAGCCCCAATGCCGGGCTGATCAATGTGCTGATGCGCGACGTGCTCGGCCTGACCTGGCTCACCTTCAACATCTTCTCGATGGCCGGGCTGGTCCTGGTGACGGTGATGCACACGTTTCCGTTTGTCTATCTGTTGGCCTCGAGCGCCTTGCAGTCGGTCGATGCCTCCTACGAGGAAGCGGCGCAGATCCTGGGCGCCAGCAAGCTGCGCACCGCCATTTCGATCACCGGACCGCTGGTCGCCCCCGCCATCCTGTCGGGCACGCTGCTCGCTTTCGTCAACGCCATCGCATTGTTCGGCTCGCAGGCGATCATCGGCCTGCCCGCCCGCATCGTCACGCTGCCGACCCGCATCTATGCGCTGTTCGACTACCCGCCCGAATATGGATTGGCCTCCGCGCTGTCGCTCGTTTTCGTGCTGATCACCATCGTGGCGCTCTATCTGCAGCGCGCCTTCCTGGCGCGGCGCTCCTACGTCACGCTCGCCGGCAAGGGCTCCCGCCCGCAACTGATGCAACTCGGCGCCTTTCGCTGGGTGCTGCTCGGCTTCGCCATCGGCATCTTTATCGTGTCGATCGTCGCGCCTTATTCAACCCTGATCGCGGTGTCGTTCTCGAAATCCTGGGGCCTCGATTTCTGGAAAGGCCTGACGCTGGCGAACTACAAGTTCATCCTGTTCGAATACAATGTCACCCAGCGCGCCATCCTCAACAGCCTGATGCTGGCGACCGCCGCCTCCACCATCGCGGTGCTCCTCGGCGCCGTGATCGGCTGGATCGACCTGCGCACCTTGATCCCCGGGAGGAAGCTGCTCGACTACTTCGCGCTGATTCCGCTCGGCCTGCCGGGCATCGTGGTGGCGGTGGCGTTGATCCAGTTCTGGCTCGCCATGCCGGTGGCGCTCTACGGCACGCTGGCGATCCTGCTGCTGGCCTATGTCGGGCGCTATATTCCGCTCAGCGTGCGCGCCGCCAATGCCTCGCTGCGGCAGGTCGATCCTTCGCTGGAGGAGAGCGCGCAGATCCTCGGCGCCTCCTGGCTCACCACCATGCGCGAAATCACCTTGCCGCTGATCCGGCCCGGCCTGTTCGCCGGCTGGCTGTTGGTGTTCGTGCCGGTGATTCAGGAATTGAGCGCCTCGATCCTGCTGTTCTCGTCGAGCTCCATCACCTTGGCGGTCGCGGTCTACAATCTTTACGAAACCGGATATTTCGAGCCGGTGGCGGCGCTGGCGATGATCAACATGGTGATCATCGGCGCGGCTATCTGGCTGGCCCACTGGTTCGGCGGCCGCTCGCTAACGGCGCGCACCGAAGCCGCGCCGGTGAATGTCTAACAAAAAAGCTAGAACAGGGTCGGGGAATGGCGGGCATCAGCATCAAGGGATTGTCGAAGAGCTTCGGCCGGCGCGAGACCAGCTTCGCCGCGGTGGCCGATCTCGATCTCGAAATCAAGGACAACCAGTTCGTCACCCTGCTGGGGCCGAGCGGCTGCGGCAAGACCACGACGCTGCGCCTGATCGCGGGCTACATCATTCCCGACCGCGGCACCATCGAAGTCGGCGGGCGGATGCTGTCCTCGCCGTCGGCGGTGGTCCCGCCGGAAGGCCGCGGCATGGGCATGGTGTTCCAGAACTATGCGGTCTGGCCGCACAAAAACGTATTCGAAAACGTTGTGTTCGGATTGAAGCTGCGCCGCATGCCGGCCGCCGCCGCGCGCAAGAAGGTCGAGGAGACGCTGGCGCTGGTCAACCTGAGCGGGCTCGAGGCGCGCTATCCGAACGAATTGTCCGGTGGCCAGCAGCAGCGTGTCGCGCTTGCCCGCTCGCTGGTGGTCGAGCCCGACATCCTGCTGCTCGACGAGCCCCTATCCAATCTCGACGCCAAGCTGCGCGAGCGCATGCGCTCGGAGCTGAAGGAGTTGCAGCGGCGCACCGGCATCACTTTCGTCTATGTCACCCATGACCAGGCCGAAGCCTTGGCGCTGTCGGATCATGTCGCAGTGATGGATGGCGGACGGCTGCAACAATATGGCACGCCGTTCGAAGTCTATTCGCGCCCGGCCAACCGCATGGTGGCGGACTTCATGGGCTTGGTAAATCTGGTGCCCGGCACGATCCGCGCCGTCAATAACGGCAGCGGGACGGTGGAGCTTGCGCCCGACTTCGCGGTCGAGGTCGCGGCGCTCGACGGTTTTCAGCCGGGGGAAAGCGTGGACGTTGCCATCCGTCCGGAGAATATCCGGCTGGCGGCGCCGGGCGCATCGTCGGCCGGCAAGCTGGCGAAGATCGCCAACCATGTCTTCCTCGGCAATATTAGCGAATACTATGTCGCGCTGTCGTCCGGCCCCGTGCTGCGCGTGCAGACCCATCCCCTGCAGCATTTCGAGGTCGGCGAGTCGGTCGCGCTTGAGATGGACGCGACACAGTGTAGCGTTTTTCGCCGCGCCAGCGGCGACGCCAAACCGGTATAATAAGAAGAGTTGGAGCCCGCGCATGAACAAAGCCGTTTCGCCCGGCGCCGCCATTCGCGGCGAGGAACATTGGACCAACAAGGGCGACGTACGCCTGTTCCTGTGGAACAAATACGCCGGCGACAAGCCGGGCACGGCCGGCACCGTGCTGTTCGTGCACGGCTCCTCCATGGCCTCGCAGCCGACCTTCGACCTGCAGGTGCCGGGGCGGCCGGACTCTTCGGTGATGGATTGGTTCGCCGCGCGCGGCTACGACACCTGGTGCGTCGATATGGAAGGCTACGGCCGCTCCACCAAGGACCGAGACAACAACGCGCCGATCGCCTATGGCGCCGAGGACTGCGCCGCCGCCGGAGCCTATATCCGCAAGCTGCGCGGCAATCCGCCGCTCCTGGTCTATGGCATCTCCTCGGGGGCATTACGGGCCGCTTTGTTCGCGCAGCAGAATCCGGAGATGGTCGGACGGCTGGCGCTCGACGCCATGGTGTGGACCGGGGAGGGCGCGCCCACGCTGGCCGAGCGCAAGAAGAAGCTGGCAGAATTCCAAGCCGTGAACCGCCGCCCGATCGACAAGCCGTTCGTCTATTCGATCTTCAATCGCGACCATCCCGGCACCGCGGAGGATCGCGTGATCGAGGCTTTTGCCGACGCCATCCTGGCGCTCGACGATTCGGTGCCGACCGGAACCTATGTGGATATGTGTTCGCGGCTGCCGGTGGTCGATCCGGAAAAGATCACCATGCCCGCCATGATCATGCGCGGCCAATGGGACGGCATCGCTGGCTTCGACGACCTGATCGAATTCTTCAAGCGGCTGCCGAATGCAGGCAAACAGTTCACCGTGATGCCTGGCATCTCGCATGCCAGTTTCCAGCAGAAGAACTACCTCATGGTCTATCACATCCTTTTGAGTTTCTTCTCGCAGCCGGAGCCGGCCTATCGCGGATAAGAAGAAGCTAGATGGGGAATTAAAGGAGGCAACGACATGTATCAATTCGCACGCACGCTGGCTGCCGCCACCGGCCTTTTAGCATTTGTGGCGTCTGCCCAGGCGCAGGACGCCACCGACCTCGCCGCCGCCAAGGCTGAAGGCAAGGTGGTCTGGTACACCTCCACGCCGATCGAGCAGGGGCAAAAGATCGCCGACGCATTCCAGAAGCAGACCGGCATCAAAGTCGAGATGTTCCGCTCCGGCGGCTCGGCGATCCTCAACCGCTTCCAGCAGGAATTGACCGCGGGCCGGGTCTTCGCCGATGTGCTCACCCATTCCGATCCGGCGTTCGCGGCGGGGATGGCGAAGAAAGGCTTCTTCATCGCCTTCAAGCCGAAGAATTTCGACAAGCTGCCTGATGCTGCGAAATCCGCCGACGGCATGTGGGCCGGGCAACGCCTCAATATGATGACGCATTACGTGCGCAGCGACAAAATTTCGGCGGCCGATGAGCCGACCACCTGGGAAGCGCTGCTCGATCCCAAGAACAAGGGCCGGCTGGTGATGACCGACCCGTCCTACACCTCGTTGCAGGTGTCGGTGGTGGGTATGATCTCCAAGGACCGCGGCTGGGGCTTTTACGAGGCCCTGCGTAAGAACGACGTGATGATCGTACAGGGAAATCAGCAAGTGTCCGACATGCTCAAGCGCGGCGAGCGCCTGATCGCGGTCGGCGCGCTCGATTCCTACGCCGCCGATCTCAAGAAGGAGGGCCACCCGATCAAGACCCTGTTTCCGACTGACGGCGTGTTCGTGATTGCGTCGCCGACCTCGGTGGTCAAGGGCTCGCCCAATCCGAATGCAGCGAAACTGTTCGCCGAGTTCATGCTCGGCGACGTTGCACAGAAAATCTTTCCGGCCGACGGCGGCTGGTCATCGCGCCTGGACATCGAGGCGCCGGCCGGCAATCCGGATCTCAAGACCTTGAAGATTCTGGCTGTCGACGACGATTACATCCAGAAGGAAAACCAGGGCATCAAGCGCCGCTTCAACGAGGTGTTCCGGTAAGCCGCTGCGGCGCTATTTCGACGGAGGCCGGGACATCGCGTCCCGGCCTTTGCTTTATGCACCCGGAATCAAGCAACTATTTGATTTGTCACAAAAATATTCTCTGGGGATTATCGCGACGCGCTGCCCGGATCGCGTGGCGGCCTGCTAGAAGCGTTGACAGTCAATCCGACTCTCTGGACGGGGGCGCCTATGCTGCGCTGGTTTTACGCCTTGCTGCCGAAGGAGGAGCGCTTCTTCGAACTGTTCGCCAAGCACTCGCGCGTGGTGGTCGCCGGCGCCGAGGCGTTGCGCTCCATGCTGGAGGGCGGTGAGGCGATGGCGCGGCACCATCAGACCGTGGTGGACCGCGAGCACGATGCCGACGACATCACGCGCGACGTGCTGATCGCGGTGCGGCGAAGTTTTATCACGCCCTTCGACCGCAGCGACGTCAAGGATCTGATTACGTCGATGGACAATGCCATCGACCAGATGCATAAGACCGCCAAGACCATCATTCTGTTCGACCAGCGGTCGTTCACCCGCCAGCAGCGCGAGATGGCGGAGGCGATCGTCACCGCCGCCAATCTCGTTCAGGAAGCCATACCGCTGCTGAGTTCGATCAACAAACATGCCGCCCGCATCAGCAGCCTCACGGAGCAGCTGTCGCAGATCGAGGGTCGCACCGACGAGCTGCACGACGAGGGACTGCGCGAGCTTTATCAAGCCAATCTACCCACGAACACGTCGCTCGCATTCTTTGTCGGCGTGGAAGTCTACGACCATCTCGAAAAGGTTGTCGATCGTTTCGACGACGTGGGTAACGAAATCCACGGCATCATGCTGGAAAACGTCTGAAAGCGCGTTCCGAGAGGCGAGAGCCGAATTCAAATGGATGCAGTCGCGCTCGCCCTTCCCATCCTGATCGGTCTGATCTTCATTGCGCTCGCCTTCGATTTTCTGAACGGCCTGCATGACGCGGCCAATTCGATCGCAACCATCGTGTCGACGCGCGTGCTTCGCCCGCAAACCGCGGTGGCCTGGGCCGCCTTCTTCAATTTCATCGCTTTCCTTTTCTTCGGTGCGCATGTGGCGCAGACCATTGGCACCGGCATCATCTCCGCCGAGGTGATCGACCCGCGGATCGTGTTCGGCGCGCTCATGGGTGCAATCGCCTGGAACATCATCACCTGGGCGCTCGGCATTCCGTCATCGAGCTCGCATGCGCTGATCGGCGGGCTGGTGGGCGCCGGCGTCACCAAAGTGGGAGTTGGCGCCATCGTCTGGGGCGGGCTGGTCAAGACGACCGTGGCCATCGTGCTGTCGCCCTTCACCGGTTTTCTGCTGGCGATGCTGTTGTTTCTGTTCGTGTCCTGGCTGTTCGTCCGCTACACGCCCTATGCGGTCGACCGGACGTTCCGCTCGCTGCAACTGGTATCGGCTTCGCTCTATGCGCTCGGCCACGGCGGCAATGACGCGCAGAAGACCATGGGGATCATCGCGGCCCTGCTCTTTTCGCAGGGCTATCTGGGCGACGCATTCTACGTGCCGTTCTGGGTGATGATCTCCTGCTACGCGGTCATGGGCCTCGGCACGCTGATCGGCGGCTGGCGTATCGTCCACACCATGGGCTCGCGCATCACCCGGTTGCGGCCGTTCCAGGGCTTCTGCGCCGAAACTGGCGGCGCCATCACGCTGTTCGCGGCCACCCATTTCGGCATTCCGGTGTCCACCACCCACACGATTACCGGCTGCATCATCGGCGTCGGCGCCGCGCGCAGGGTATCGTCGGTGCGTTGGAAAGTGGCCAACCGGATCGTGTTCGCCTGGGTGGTGACGATCCCGGCTTCCGCCCTCATCGCCTCCGTTTTCTATCTGTTGGTCGGGCTGGCCGGCTGAATTCTTCTCGCAAAGGTCCTGCTAACCATCGTCTGGCATGTTCGGCCGGTCCACGCGGCGGCAACGCCGGTGCGGACGGGCCGCCGCACGGGGCTTGCGTATCACGGCCGCGTGCGGCGAGTCCCAGAGACCGCGATCCCGTTGAAACAAGTGACACAATTCCGCTATCAAGCGGCGCGATCCTGACCGTCCGATCGGAGCCCTTTCTCGATGATCGTTTTCCGGCTTGCCTGCCCGCGCGCCGTGCTCGGCCTGCTGGCGCTGTCCTTGCTCGCGGCTTGCGCGTCCGAGCCGGAGGCGCCGTCCGGGCAGCCGAGCTTCTATCGCAGCCTTGCACGTCCCGGCGAGCAGCTCGACGCCAGCGCGGCCGCATCGATGATCTCCGGCTATCGCCGCAACAACGGCCAAGACGCGCTGAGCGTCGATCCCGCACTGATGAAGCTCGCGGAGGCGCAGGCGCGCGCCATGGCAAGCCGCGACAAGCTCGACCACAATGTCACGCGCGGCTTTACTGAGCGGCTGAAGGCCTCGGGCTATGACGCCAAGGTGGCGGCGGAAAATATTTCGGCCGGCTATCACACCCTGGCGGAGGCGTTTTCCGGCTGGCGCGATTCGCCGCCGCATCGCCAGAACATGCTGCTGAGGGGCGCCACCCGCATGGGCATCGCCGCGGTCTACGCGCCACAGTCAAAATACAAGGTGTTTTGGGCGCTGATCCTGGCGGCGCCCGACGATCGCCGGGGCTAAGGCGTTTTCCGTTTTCGCTCGTCCCCGGAAGTCGGGTCTACCCGACTTCCGGCATTCAAAGTGCAGAACTCGGGCAAGCCCGAGTTCTGGCGCAAGCGGGGACCCAGATTTTGGATTCCCGCTTGCGCGGGGATGAGCGGGAGGTGAATCAGGTGCATTGCAGAAATCAGTTAGCCGCGACGCAGACCCCGCAGCGGCCGCAAGCCCGCGATGGCGGCGCGTCGCAACGTTTCCAGCCCCTGGACCAGCGCAAAACTTAGCCCGCCATCGGGCCCAACGCGCATAAAACGATCGCAGAGCGGCAGGCGCTCGCGCCAGACATGATTGATCATCGGATGATCCGCCGCCGCGCATGAATCGGCGCGCGCGATGCCGGGATCGTCGAGCAATCTCTGGGTCAGGTCGAGCAGGATTTGTGCGCCCGGCGAGTAGCGCGCGAAGCTCTCGTCGTAGGCCGTCTTCCAGCCCCAGGCGGTGCCGGCGCTCTTGAGTGTCACGCTCGCGGCGATCGGGCGGCCGTCCACGCACAATCGGTCAATTTGCGCCTTGCCCTCGGCGGCGAGGGCGGTGACCGCGGTTTCCAGAAAATTGCAAATAGCAGGATCGGCCTGCGCAGCGGTGCCGGCGCGTCCCTTCCAGCCGCCGGCCTCAAGCGCAAGAAAGTGGCCGAGCGCGGTCGGCACGGCTTGCGGATCCTGAACGCTGTCCGATGTGACCGCGCCAGCATCGGTCAGCCGCTTGCGTTGCCGGCGCAGGTCCTTGCGCTTTCTGCGGCCGATGGCGAGTTCGAGATAACCGCCGCGGTCGCCGCTCGGCGCCAGCAAGGCGCGCTGGTGACGGCCAAAGGCATTGGCCTTCCCGCCAGTTTGCTGCAAGGCGGAATCGAATGCCTCTGCCAGCAAACCTGTCGCCGGCAGATATGGCATCAACAGGAATTTCGGCAGCCCTGGCGTGCTCGACACATAGTTGAGCCAGGCAGCGATCACGGCATCGGCCGCGTCACGATCGACCAGCGGCGATCCCAGCGGGCCATAGGGATGCGTCCAACCGACCAGCACTGAGAGAGCCACTCCGTAGCGGCGCTGTTCGATGCGCGCGGGAAACAGGCCGAGCAGCTGTGGCGGCGTGGTACGCGACCAGACCAGGCCGGCGCCGGCGCCGCTGCCGAAGGCCGGCGCGGCGGCGAGCGCAAATGCCGGTTCATAAAAGACATTCGGCTCAAGCGTGCGCCCCGCCAAATCCCGCCACTCCGCCGCCCACGGCGCGAGCTCGACGAGCGGCCGCCACTCAACGCGATATCCGGTGTCGATCGTGCCGTGCACGGTGTCGCTCTCAGCGCTGCGCTGCGCGGCGCCAGATGAAGGCATGATATCCAAGCCGGCGTTTGGTCAAAAAGAACAGCATAACGGATTCGCCGACCAGCGCGGTGGCGGTGGCAATGGCTGCGCCGGCTGTTCCGAGCGGCGGAATGAGAACCAGGCAAAGTCCGAAATTGACGACGAACGCGCTGACATAGACCAACAGGCAGATGCGCTGTTCGCCCAGCATGTTGAGCAACCGGCCGGTCGGTCCGACCGAAGCGCGCGCCACCAAGCCGATCGCCAGGATGAACATCAGATAATAGCCTTCGACGAACTCGGTCCCGAACAGGCGAAGCAACGGCTTGCCGAAAGCGAGCACCAGCACGGTGGCGGCCAGCGACGGCCAAAATGTCAAGCGGATCGAGCGCGCCAGAAAGGCCGCCAGTCCGGCGCGATCTCCTGTTGCATGAAACGCGGTGAAACGATGCGCCGTGGTCGCCGATACCGCATAGGCGACGAATGCCACCAGAGCCAGCGTCTTGGTCGCGGCATAATAGACCGCCACTTCCGCAGGCGACCGGAACTGCTGCAGCACCAGGACGTCGGTGTGCGTCAGCACCAGATAAAATCCTTCGACCATGACGATCGGCAGTGCGGCCGCGATCCACCGCTTGACCTCATAGGCCTTGGGACCGGCTTCGATGCGGCCGGCAAGACGCCGGTTCAGGATTGCGAGCTGTCCGACCACAGCCAACCAAATCGCGGCGCCGGCGAGGATCATTGCGGTCACGGCGTCGAGCGGTAGCCCGGCGAAATAGGCCGCGGCCATCAACAGCGTGAGCAGAAGCTGGCGCGCGATGTAAGTCGGGAAAATGCCGAGGCCAACCCAGTCGTAGGAGCGTGAAATGCCGTCCTGCACATTGGCGAGCGCATAGGCCGGCAGACTGATGCAGGCGAGATAGAGCGGAATGACGGTGTAATCGTCCAGCCACGGCTGCAACAGCCTGACGATCAGTGCGCAGATCACCGCAAAGCACGCCGCAATGCCGAACGCGATCCAGCGGCTGCCGGCGATATAGCCGCGCAGAAAATCCAGCGCCCTGCGTTCGCGATATTCCGGAATGAAACGCTGCGCCGCGGTAGCCAAGCCGAGATCAAGCGCCTGACCTATCAGCAACACCCACGTCCAAACGTAGACATAGATGCCGAACTCGAAGCTGCCCATCCAGCGGGCAAACAGCACCTGCGACCCATAGGCCAGCACTGCGGCGGCGACCCGGATCAGGAACACCGTGCCCGCAAGCCGCTGCACCAGCAGCTGCTCGGCATCTCCGAAACGCGCTTTCAGGCGCTGCCAGAGGTGCGACACTCCGAACCGCGAGGGCACGCGCGATGCTTGCTCAGAACCGCTCAGCGCCAATCGAGCCTCCGCAAGTGCGGCTACCGAAATGTGTCAGAGGGGGAGGCCTTAGCAAGGAACCGTTAAGATTCAGTTCGGAAACCTATGAGGTTCCTGCGTTACCGGGGCGCCCCTTCGCTTCGCATTTGGCGGCTCATTTTCAACGATTAATCCAACGTATACGCCGCATGACCTAAGCATCGAGCGCGTGCGCTTCCGAAAGGGCGCCACGGCACGACGTGGGACCAGCGATGCCGGATGCCTCCATGACCGTCGACAATGTCATGCGCAGCGCCGACCCGCGCATGAGCGCGGGCGCCGGCGACCCTCCATGGCAGCGGAGCCTGACGTGTCAGGTCGATTGCGTCCCGGACGCGACCTGGGACGACTTGATCTCCGCGTTTGATGACACTCATCACGAGCAAACCGCACGCTTTGCGATCCGGCAATGGAATTCCCGAGAGAGTCACATCCTCCTCTCAGAGGCCGGTGTGCCGGTAGCCGGCGCCAGGCTTGCGGTCATCACGCTGCCAGGATGCAAAACCGGGCTCGCGTTTCTCCGGTTCGGGCCGTTCTGGCGACGCCGTGACCGCGCCCCCGATCTCGGCCTCTATCGCTCGGTGATTGCAGCGCTGGTCGAGGAGTACTGCGTGCGCCGCGGACATTGTTTGACGATCATCCCGCGCCCCAATCCGGATTTCTATCAAACGGAATGCGACGCGCTGGCGGAACTTGGTTTCACCATCCGCCGCAAGAACCCCGATCCGAATCGTTACCTGGTCGATTTGTCGCTCGACGAAGATGCCCAATTGAAAAGCCTCGATCAGAAATGGCGTTACAATTTGCGCCAAGCGCTCGCCAACGGCTTCGACATCCGGATGTGCGAGAGCGATGCCGACTTCCAAGCATTCCAGTCGTTGTACGACAACATGGTCGCGCGGAAGAATTTTTTCAGCACGCCGCCCGGCCATCTCCTTGGCAGGTGCCACGATGGCGTCGCGTCGGCGCTGCAACCGCGGCTGGCTCTGGCGTTCCATCAAGGTCGCCCGATGGTCGGCGCCACCGTCGGCATTTTCGGTGACACCGCCTACTACACATTCGGAGCAAGCGCGGCCGCCGCGCTGTCGTTGAAGGGCGGCTATGCGCTGCAATGGTGGATCGTGCGCTGGCTGTCGCGGGAACGCCGGGCGCGCTGGTATGATCTGGGCGGCGAGGCCGGAGAACGCGGACTGCGCCAGTTCAAGAAAGGTTTCGTCGGCAAGCGCGGCGCCATCGTGGTGATGCATGGCGAATATGACCGTTGGACGCATCTGTCCGGCCGCGTCGCCACCGATCTGATCTATGGTCTGCGCGGGGCGCAACGCGTGATCCGGGAATGGCGCTACGGCGGCTGACACGGCGCCAGATCATGTAGCTTGGCCGTCGGCCGCCTTGAGCCGGCCAAGCCCCCGCAGGATGAACGGCAAGATCAGCGCCGCCAGGGCGACCGCAAGCATTGTCGCCGACAGCGGGCTTTGCACCAGCACCAGCGGATCGCCCAGGCTGATCGACAAAGCGCGGCGCAACTGGCTTTCGGCAAGCGGCCCCAGGATCAATCCCACCACCACCGGCGCGATCGGGTAGTCGAAGCGCCGCATCAGAAATCCCATCACGCCGAACACCACGAGCATCATCAACTCCACCGCGGACGGCTTGGCCGAGATCGTGCCGGTGGCTGCAAACACCAGGATGCCGGCATAAAGCCAGTGCTGTGGAATCGCCAGCAACCGGACCCAGAGCCCGACCAGCGGCAAGTTGAGGATTAACAGCATGATATTGGCGATGAACAGGCTGGCGATCAGGCCCCAGACCAGGTCCGGCCGCTCGGCGAACAGCAGTGGGCCGGGATTGAGTCCGTATTGCTGGAAGCCCGCCAGCATGATCGCCGCCGTGGCGGAGGTCGGCAGCCCGAGCGTCAGCAACGGAACGAGCGTGCCGGCAGCGGAGGCATTGTTGGCCGCTTCTGGACCGGCAACACCTTCGATCGCGCCTTTGCCGAATTGTTCGGGATGTTTGGTCAGCCGCCGCTCGGTCGCGTAGGACAGGAATGTGGGAATCTCGGCGCCGCCGGCGGGAAGCGCTCCGATCGGAAAGCCGAACAGCGTTCCGCGCAGCCACGCCGGCCAGGAGCGCCGCCAATCCTCCTTGGTCATCCAGAGCGAGCCGCGGATCGGTTCGATCGTCTCCTGATACAGGTATCGGCGCGAGGCGACATAGAGCGCCTCGCCCACGGCGAACAAGCCGACCGCCAGCGTCGTAACTTCGATCCCGTCGAGCAGTTCGGGCACGCCGAAAGCGAGCCGTGACTGGCCGGTCAGCTTGTCGATCCCGACCAGTCCGAGCGCCAATCCGATGAACAGGCTGGTCAGGCCGCGCACCGGGGAGTTGCCGAACGTCGCCGACACGGTGACGAAGGCCACGCACATCAACGCGAAATAGTCCTCCGGTCCAAAGCGGATGGCGATCTCCACCAGCCAGGGTGCCAGCAGGACAATGCCCATTGTCGCGATGGTTCCGGCGACGAAGGAGCCGATGGCGGCGGTGGCCAGCGCGGGCCCGCCGCGGCCGGCCTTTGCCATCTTATTGCCTTCGATCGCGGTCGCCAGCGACGCGCTCTCACCCGGCGTATTGATCAGGATGGCGGTGGTCGAGCCGCCATACATGCCGCCGTAATAGATGCCGGCGAACATGATCAGCGAACCGGCGGGATCGAGCTTGAAGGTGACCGGCAGCAGCAGCGCCACCGTCAGCGCCGGGCCGATCCCGGGCAACACGCCGACGACCGTGCCGAGCAGGACGCCGACGAACGCAAACACCAGATTGCTCGGCTGTAGCGCAATCGTGAGACCTTGGGCGAGTGAGGTGAACGGGTCCACGATCCGGCCTCAGAGCAGCCGCTCGAGCGGCCCGGTCGGCAACGACAGCGTCAGCAGCTTGGCGAACAACAGATAGATCGCCACGCCGAGCGCAAAACCGATGACAAGGTCCGCCCAAAGCGCGCGCCGCCCGAACCCTGCCGCGGTCATGGCGAACAGCAGCGTCGCCGCCGGGATGAAACCGCCGCCGAAACCGATCACGGCAATGAGCGCCGCGAGACCGCCGAGAATGCGCTGGACGGCCGTCGGATCCATGCGCTCGCGCTCGGGAAATTCGCCGCGCAACGCCATCACGAAATGGCCGACGGCCAGCAGCGCAAATCCCAACGCCACCACGATCGGCACGGCTTTGGGGCCGAGTCCGTAGACCGCCTGGATCTGCAGATTGACCGTATCCCAGGCGATCACGCCGGCCGCCGCCAGCAACAGGACGGCGATGACAATGCCGCCGCGATCGGGCCGCTTCGCTTTTGCTTGATTCACGTCTGCCCCCCGCGTCCCGGCTGGCGCGGCGCGGCTGCAGCCCGCGTCACTAAAGCCCGATGGTTACGACTTGACCAAGCCCACCGAGCGCAGAACTTCCCTGACCCGCGCCTGCTCCTGCTTCAGAAAGGCGGCAAAGCCATCGCCCGCGAGATAGGCGTCGTCCCAGCCCTTCTGCTTGAGAAGCTCCTTCCAGCTTGCCGACGTCACCATCTTCTCGACAAGGCCGACAAGCGCCTGGCGCTGCGCCGCGGTGATGCCGGGCGGGGCAACCACAGAGCGCCAATTGGTCAGCACGAGATCGATGCCCTGCTCCTTGAAGGTCGGGACATCGACCCCAGGCAACCGCTGCGGCGCGGTCACGCCGATCGCTCGTAGCTTGCCGCTCTTGATCTGCCCTTCATATTCTCCGTAGCCGGAAATCCCGGCGGTGACTTTGCCGCCGAGGATGGCGGCGAGCGATTCGCCGCCGCCGGAATACGGAATGTAATTCACCTTCGATGCATCGGCGCCGGCGGAAGCTACGAACAGAGCCGCCATGATGTGATCGACGCCGCCGGCAGAGCCGCCGGCAAAGGTGACCCTGGCGACGTCTTTCTTCACCGCGTCGGCAAGATCCTTGGCGGTCTTGTAGGGAGAGTTCGCCGGCACCACCATGACCTGGGTTTCCTCGGTCAGGCGTGCGATCGGCGTGACCTGGTCCAAAGTGACCGGCGATTTGTTGAGCAGGATGGCGCCCACCATCACGAAACCGTTGACCATCAACTGGTTGCCGTCGCCCTTGGCGCTGTTGATGAACTGGGCAAGGCCGACAGTGCCGCCGGCCCCGGGAACGTTGATGACCTGAACGCTTCTGGTGAGCTTCTCGCCGGTCAGCGCCTGCTGCATGGCGCGCGCGGTCTGGTCCCAGCCGCCGCCCGGCGCCGCCGGCGCGATGAGCTTCAATTCCATCTGGGCCGCAGCCGAAGTCGCCAACAGGGCGGTCAGTCCGGCAGCAATCACGGCGGAGCGGAAACGGTTCAGCGGGAACATTGGGTCTACCTCCCATTGACGGCGCTGCGGATGGACGCCGTGGTCCTGGTCAAGGACTGCCTGTTGGGCGCTACTTTCGCGCCGTTGGCTGCCGTGGGTCAACCTAGTGTCCCGAATCCGAAGTTCGCACAACTGTGCTGCGAGCCCTCTTGCGAACTTCGGATTCAAAGGGACACTAGCAATCATAGCGTTGCTCGTGTGGCTTTGGTTCAGAAGTTCCCTCCCGACCCGGCTGCAAGCAATGGGGAACTTCTGAACGGCCACACGAGTGTCGGAGCGTTGCGTTCCCGGCCGCTCAGCCGGCGAAGCCGCCGCCATCGAGAAAGGCCTGTTCGTCGGGCGTGGTGGTGCGGCCCAGCAGTGCGTTGCGGTGCGGAAAGCGGCCGAAGCGCCGGATGATGTCGGCGTGATGCTCGGCATATTTGAGCAATTGCTCGTCGCAATAGTCGCGCGCCAGCGCGACGCATCGGTCCTGATCCACAGGGTTTTCGGAATGCATGAAAGGCAGATAGAAAAACCGACGCAGTTCCTTGGCAACCTGCTTGTCATAGCCGCGAAGGATTGCGCGATCCGCCACCGCCCGGGCGGTGTCATCGGCGGCATAGATGCGCGCACTGCCGCGAAACATGTTGCGCGGGAACTGGTCGAGCAGCAGCGTCAACGCCAGCGCGCCTTCCGGCGTCTCCTCCCATGAGGACAGACGGCCGGCGGCGGCCTGGTAGCTCGGCAGAAAACGCCGGGTGATTTCAGCGTCGAAGGCGTCGTCTTTTTTGAACCACTTGTCCGGCCCGGCGTCACGCCAGAAAGCCACGACTGCGTCCGGGGTTGCCTCGTCGCTCACAGCCGCACCTGACCGGCGGCGATGCGGTCATAGAGTGGCTGATCGAGCCGCACAAACGCCTTGGCTGCCGCATCGTTGAAATAGATAGGGTCGGCACTGAGCGCCGGATCGAATCCCTGCTTCGCGAGTTCGCGTTTCTTCTGCTTGAAGGTGGCGGTGACCTCGATCTTCGGCCGGATGCGCAGGAACACCGGCCGCGCATAGTCGGGAAGCCGCTCGACCAGATGCTCCCGGAACGCCGCCAGGTTGAAATTCCCGCCGGTCACGATATCGGCCATGCCGGCGCGCCCGTCACGACCGGGAACGTGCACGCCATAGACATTGGCCTCGAGCACCTCGGGCAGTCCTCCGATGGTTTCTTCCACCTCCGTGGTGGAGACGTTCTCGCCCTTCCATCGGAAGGTGTCGCCGATGCGATCGACGAAATAGAAATAGCCGTCCTTGTCCTTGCGCATCAGGTCGCCGGTGCGGAACCAGACGTCGCCGGGCTCGAACACGTCGCGCAGGATTTTCGTCTCGGTCTCGGCTGCGGTCGCATAACCCTCGAAGCGCGCTCCCGGCCGGCCGGGGTCGCGCAAGATCTTGCCGATCACCTCGCCCGGCTCATCCACGTCGCATTCGATGCAGAAGCCCGGCGCGTCACGCACCGGCTGTTCCAGCTCGACATCGAAGCGCACGATCTTGGTCGGGAAGCGGTGCGCTAGAAACCAGGGAATGCGTCCGACGGCGCCTTCCTTGCCGTCGAAATTGAAGATCGACACATTGCCTTCGGTGGCGGCATAGAATTCGAGAATGCGCGGAATCCGGAAACGCTCCTTGAATTCCCGCCAGATATCGGGCCGCAGTCCGTTGCCGCAGGCGAGCCGCAAGCGATGCGCGGTTTCCTCCGGATGCAGCGGCGAGTTCACCAGATAGCGGCACAGTTCGCCGATATATTGAAACACCGTGCAATCCCAGCGCACGATGTCACCCCAGAACTCGCGCGCGGAGAATTTTTCGCGGATCACCACCGAGCCGCCGTTGACCAGCAGCGCGCCGGGAGCAACCACGCCACCGACCGTGTGATACATCGGCAAACAGTCATACATGCGGTCGCTCGGCTGCGTATCCATGACGCCGGCAAAGGCGTGGCTCGCCAGCATCAGACGGTAGTGGTTGATATTCGCGGCTTTCGGCATGCCGGTGGTGCCGGAGGTGTAGATGTAGAGTGCGCGATCCTCGATGGTGAGCAGCGTCCGCTCGGCCTCGGTAAGCGCGCTGTCCGGATATCTCTCGATCTCGCGGTCGATGCGCGGCAGGTTGCTGTCGGCGCTGCCGTGCAGCCAGATCTTGGCATCGCCGGTGACATGGGGGGCACTGCCCTGCAGCGTTTCGAACAGCTCGGCCGCGACAATGATGTGTTTGGCTTCGACCACATTGATACAGTGGGCGAGCGACGCCCCGCTCAAATTGGTATTGAGCAGCGCCACCACCCCGCCGGCCCGGGTCACGCCCAGCCAAATCGCCAGGAATTCCGGCCGGTTCGGCATCAACAGGCAAACCGTGTCGGCTTTGGCAATGCCCTGCGCCAAGGCCCAGCGCGCATAGCGGTTCGAGCGCCCGGCAAGCTCGCGATAAGTGAAGCGCTCGCGGTCCGAGAGCAGCGCTGGCGCGTCGCCGAACGTGCCGGCCAGCTCGTCGATCACCGCCGGAAATATGCGCGTCGGATTCTTGGCGATCGGGGTGGTCAATTTGAGGGTGCGGAGTGCACCCGCAAGACCGGTCGCGTCAGCCGTGAGCCGCTCGATCAATCCCATGCCAAGAAATCCAATGCCCAGTCCTATCGGCGCCGCCTGCGCGACTCAGAGCCGATTCCGCAACCAAGATCGGGCACCGGGCCGCAGGTGACAAGGCCCGGCCCGTTCATCGATCCACGCCGCCGAAGGGGATGAGCGGATTGTCGAGCAGCGCGGCGCGATCCGGCCGATCGACCGCGCCGGCCCCAAGAAAGGCTTCGAACAAACGGGTGATCGCGTCCGGGTCGAGATCGCGGGTGATCAGCACCATGCGGGTGCGCCGGTCGTCGTCCGGCCAATCCGGCAGGCGCGCCGGCGGATGCATGACATGCTGCACGCCGTGGATCACCAGCGGCTGTTCCGGCGTCTCGGCGAGCTTCACCACGCCCTTCAGCCGCAACAAATTGGGGCCATGCAGCGAGCGGATGAGGTCGAGAAACATGTCGAGCGTGGCAGCCGGTATTGCCGTTTCGGTGGCGAATGAAAAAGCCCGAATGCGATCGTCATGGCGATTGACGTCGTGATGGTGATGATGCCCGTGCTCGTTGCCATAGGTGTCCTCTGCCAGCCAGCGTTTCACGTCGGGCAGCTTGCGGTCGGGATCGAACAGGCCGCAATTGAGCAGGGCGCCGGGCGCGGCTTCCCCCGCGGCCACATTCAGGATCGGCGCGGCCGGGTTGAGCGCGCGCAGGCGCGCAAGCAGGCGTTCCTTCCCCGCGCGGCGCGCTGGCGTGTCGAGCAGATCGGTCTTGGTGAGGACGATGCGGTCGGCAACCGCGACCTGCTTGACCGCTTCCATGTGCTCATCGAGCGTCGTCATGCCGTTGACGGCATCGACCACGGTGACGACACCGTCGAGACGATAGCGCATCACCAGATAAGGATGCGCCATGCTGGTCTGCAGCACAGGTGCCGGATCGGCCAACCCAGTGGTTTCCAGCACGACGCGGCGAAAGCTCAGCCGGCCGTTATCGAGGTCGCGCAACAGATTCTCCAGCGCGGTGACCAGATCGCCGCGCAGGGTGCAGCACAGGCAACCGCTCTGCAGCAGCACGACGCCGTCCTCGATCTTCTTGACCAGCAGGTGATCGAGACCGATTTCGCCGAATTCGTTGATCAGGACGGCGGTGTCCGCCAGTGCCGGATCGCCGAGCAGGCGATTGAGCAGCGAGGTCTTGCCGGCCCCGAGAAAGCCGGTCAGCACGGTAAGTGGGATAGGCGGGGCAGGACCTTGCAAGCGCGCGCCGCCGGCCGCGGTCATTTCTTCTCAGACGCCGTCTCGGACGTCTTTTGCGAGGTCTTTTGCGATGTCTTGGTCGGCGTCTTGGTCGAGGTCTTCTGGCTGGGGTCGGCCTTTTTCGCAGCCTTGGGATCAGTTTTCGTCGCCGCTTTGGAATCGGCTTTTTGCTTGGTCTTGGCGGCTTTGGATTTGCCTTTGCTCTTGCCGGAGTTCGCGGTTTTCCCATCGGTCGAGGCAAGCTCAAGGGCCGACGGCGCTTTCGAGCCGGTGAATACCACGACCGGCGGGCCTACCCTGACATCCTGCAACAGTGCGGCGGGCTTGCCGTTGGGCGCCCGCAAGCTCGACAGAAATACCGCATAGGGCGAGTCCGACGACACCTGGGCCGCGAGCTGGTCCTCTTCCTCTTCCGAGGCCGGACGCTTGCGATGCTTGCCGCACATCTGATCGCGCAGGTTGGGCGGCGCGGCATTGATCGGAACCAGCGCATCGACCGTGCCAAGCGAGGGCGTCAGCCAGGCCAGCGGGCCGGTGTTGAAGCCGCGCTCCAGCAATTGTGCGGTCTTTACGGCGCGCACCGGCGAGGAGGGTGCGCCGAGCACGACCGTGATCAGCCGCTTGCCGTCACGTGACGCCGAGGCGACCAGATTGAACCCGGACGCGCAAATGAAACCGGTCTTCATGCCGTCGGCGCCAGGATAGCGGCCGATCAGGGTGTTGTAGTTACGCATGACCTTCTTGCCGAAGCGGATTGCCGGAATGTTCCAATAGGAATCGTATTCCGGAAAATCGCGGATCAGCGCACGTGCGAGGATTGCAAGGTCGCGCGCCGAACTGACCTGGTCGTCGGCCGGCAATCCGTTCGGATTGACAAAATTGGATTGCGTCATGCCGAGCCGGCGCGCCGCCCGGTTCATCTCGTCGGCAAAATCCTCTACTGAGCCGGACACGCCTTCGGCCAGCACCACCGCAACGTCATTGGCCGACTTCACCATCAACATCTTCAGCGCGTTGTCGGTGGTGACCTGGGTGCCGACCTTGAAGCCCATCTTGGTGGGATGCTGGGCGGCGGCGACATGCGAGACCGGCAAAAGCTTGTCGAGCGTCAGCCGGCCGTCCTTGACCGCGCGCAATGTGACATAGGCGGTCATCAGCTTGGTGACGGAGGCGGGATACCAAGGATAGGTTGCGTTCTCGGCATGCAGCACCTTGCCAGACTCGACTTCGATGACCAGCAGGGCTTCGGCCGACGCGCGGCTCGACAGACTGGCCGCCGCGCAGGCGGCGAAAAGAAAGGTCGTGCAAAGAGCCGAGTGACGGGAAAGCATCGACTGGCGCGGTCCGTTGTCTGGTCGGGCCCCGGAAACGATCTGTTCCACGAGCGAGAGGTGTGTGTCAGCTATCTAAGCCGAAGTCGGGTCAAAAGCAAAACCCGGTCCAAAAGCAAAATCCGGTCCAAGCTATGGTCGCGCAGCCCTGCTGACCAGATGTTAATGTTAAAAGAAAGCGTCCAAAATTCGGCAGGGAGGCTGCCATGACGGCCTGCATCGTCGGATGGGGCCATACCCCGTTCGGAAAACTGCAAGGCGAGACGGTCGAAAGCCTGATCGTGCGTGCCGCGACTGACGCGCTTGCCGATGCCGGCGTAGCCGCGGCCGACGTCGACGAGATCGTGCTCGGGCATTTCAACGGCGGCTTCTCCGAGCAGGATTTCACCGCGTCGCTGGTGTTGCAGGCATCGCCCGATCTGCGCTTCAAGCGAGCCAGCCGGGTCGAGAATGCCTGCGCCACCGGCTCGGCTGCGGTGCATCAGGGGCTGCAGGCGATCGCTGCCAACAGTGCGCGCATCGTGCTGGTGGTCGGGGTCGAGCGCATGACCGCCGCGCCCGCCGCGGACATCGCACGCAACCTGCTCAAGGCCTCTTATGTATGCGAGGAGGCGGACGTCGACGGCGGCTTCGCCGGCATCTTCGGCAGGATCGCGGCGCGCTATTTCCAGAAATGGGGCGATCAGTCCGATGCGCTGGCGCGTATCGCGGCCAAGAATCACAAGAACGGCGTCGGCAATCCCTATGCGCAGATCCGCACGGATTTCGGCTACGATTTCTGTCGCCGGGAAAGCGACGGCAATCCCCGTGTCGCGGGTCCGCTCAAGCGCACCGACTGCTCGCCGGTCTCCGACGGGGCCGCCGCGCTGGTGCTGGCGGATCTCGATACCGCGTTGCAGTTCGACAAGGCCGTCGTCTTCCGCGCCGCCGAGCAGGTGCAGGATTTCCTGCCGATGAGCAAACGCGACGTGCTGAAATTCGAGGGCTGCGCCGTGGCCTGGAAGCGGGCGCTGGAGGGCGCCGGCCTTAAGCTGTCCGACCTGTCCTTTGTGGAGACCCACGATTGCTTCACCATCGCCGAACTCATCGAATACGAGGCCATGGGATTAGCGCCGGAAGGGCAGGGCGCGCGCGTCATCCACGATGGGCTGACCGAGAAGAACGGTCGGCTGCCGGTCAATCCGTCAGGCGGGCTCAAGGCCAAAGGCCACCCGATCGGCGCCACCGGAGTATCCATGCATGCGCTGGCGGCGATGCAACTCCTCGGGCAGGCGGGAGACATGCAGGTCACGGACGCGCGCCTTGGCGGCGTCTTCAATATGGGCGGCACCGCGGTGGCGAATTACGTGAGCATTCTCGAGCGCATCCGATAGCGATATCCGGCCCGCTATTCCGCGGCAGCCTGATCGGCTGGCTTGCCGCCGATCTCCGCGACCATGAACTGCGTCCGTGCCAGTTCGGCAAAACGGCCGCCGCGTTGTACCAGCTCATTGAACGTCCCGCTTTCGACCACACGCCCCTCGTGAAACACCAGAATGCGGCCGGCATTGCGGATGGTGGCGAGCCGGTGTGCGATCACGAAGGTGGTGCGGCCTTTCTTCACTTCATCGAGCGCGGCCTGGATCTTGGCCTCGGTCAAGGCATCGAGCGCACTGGTCGCTTCGTCGAGAATCAGGATCGGCGGATCCTTGAGCAGCGCGCGGGCGATCGACAGCCGCTGACGCTCGCCGCCCGACAGCAGCCGGCCGCGCTCGCCGACGCTGGCCGCAAAGCCGTCCGGATGGCGCTCGACCACGTCGAACACCTGGGCGCGCTCACAGGCCGCGCGCATCTCTTCCGCGGTCGCGTCCGGCTTGCCGACCTGAAGATTTTCGGCGACCGAGCGGTTGAACAGCAACGCTTCCTGAAAGACCACGCCGATATTGTGCCGCAGGCCCGACAGCGTCAGGCCGCGAATATCCATCCCGTCGATCTTCACCACGCCCGATTGCGGATCGAACACGCGGTGCAGCAGGGCCAGCGCCGTCGATTTGCCGGCGCCCGTGGCGCCGACCAGCGCCACGGTCTCGCCGGGCAGGGCGGTGAAGGTAAGGTCGGCGACCGCCGGCCGCTTGCCGTCATAGGAGAACGAGACGTCGTTGAATTCCACCAATCCGCGCAGCCGCTCCGGATCGATGGCGTCGGAGCGGTCGCGCACCCCAGGAGTGGTGTCGAGCACCTCGAAGAATTCCCGCAGCCGCGGCGCTTCCATCACCATCCGGTTGGCGAAATGCACCACTTGTTCCAGCCGGCCAATGAACAAAGTGGCGAAGCCCATGAACATGACGATCTCGCCGACCGTGGTGAGGTCGTGGACATAGAACCAGACGCCGAGAATCAGAATCGACAGCAGCGTGATTGTGGTCGATGCGCGGGTCAGCACCGCCGCCATCGCCCACCACGACAGGACGGGCAGCTGGGCGCCGAGCAGCAGATCGCCGACCTTCTTCATGCCCGACACTTCGACCTCGACGCGGGCGAAGCTCTGCACCACCGCGATATTGCCGAACGTATCGGAGGTGCGCTCGGCCATGTCGGTGTAGTAGCGCTCGACCGCGCTTTGCAGCGACTCGCTTTTGTGGATGACGATCGCGGTCAAGAGCGCGAACACACAGCACAGCGCGATCAGCGGCAGCGCGTAACGCCAATTGACGATCAAGGTGAGCGGCAACAGCACAATGAGCGAGACAAAGCTGGCGAGGTGGTCGCGGAAGAACGAAAGCCACAGTCCCCATAATGTCGTCGTGCCGGTGATCATCACCTTCATCAGCCGGCCGGAATGCGTGGCGGTGTGGTAGCTGAGCGGCAATTGCAACACGTGCTCGAAATATTTGGTCCGCATCAACTGGCTATGGCGGTGGGCGAGACGATCGGCGTTGAGCGCGACCAGCGCGCTGCAAACGATGGTGAACAGTCCGAAGCCGGCCCAGCTGGCGACAAGCAGTAACAGATGAGACCAATCCAGCTGGGCGATTCGGCCCTGCGCATTGGCCAGCGCATCGACGATGCGCCCGAACAGGATCGGCTCCATGAACATGGCGGCCGCGAGCGCCACATTGGCAATGGCCAGGGTCCAGCCCAGCCGTGCTTCTGGCCCCAGGAGGTCGAGGACGCGGCCATAAAGCCTGACAAATTTCATGACGCCGATGGGTACCGAGGAAGCCTTACTCTAGCGAAATGTCCTGCCGCTGCAATGCTGTAGACACGCGGAACGCGATTGCTTTGGGGGTGGCGATGCGGCAAAAAACGAGGCAGTATTGGTATGGCTCATGACCAACGCATTTGCGAGGTGGCGGAAAAATCGACTGCCATCTGCGGCCGTGCCGGGCACGATGATTTGCAACCACAGGGCATATAGGGAGCGCCATGTTGAATATTCCAACCGACCTGCTGCGAACCCTCATTTTCGTGATCGACCTGCGCAGCTTCACCAAGGCGGCGCAGGCGCTGGGAGTGACGCAGCCCGCGGTCAGCGCGCAGATCAAGCGGCTGCAATCCTTGCTCGGCTATGAGGTGCTCGACAAGAGCGCGCCCGGCGTCAGCCTGACGCCGCGGGGAGAGGTGGTGGTCGCCCATGCACGGCGGCTGTTGTCGATCAACGATCAGATCCTGCAATTGGCCGAGAGCCAGCCGTCGACTCAAATGCTGCGCGTCGGGATTCCCTGGGACTATGCCGGCGCGCGGATTCCCGCGACGCTCGCGCGCTTTCGTCTGCGCTGGCCGGAGATTCGCTTCCACGTCAGCAGCGGCACCTACGACGGCATGCTGCGCGATCTTGCGCAGGGCGCGCTCGATCTCGTCTTCGCCGTGTCGGCAAGCGAGCCGGCGGTCGAGGCGCGTCACATCTGGACCAGGCAAGCCTATTGGGTGCGCAGCGAAGCGACCATCATCGATCCGGAAGGTCCGGTGCCGCTCGTGACCTACGGCGAGGATAGCGCCTGCCAGCGGCTGGCGGTCGCGGCGCTGCATGGCGCCGGGCGCGAATGCGATTTCGTTTTCACGTCGCGCAGCCTCCTCAGTCTGGCGGCGGCAGTCACGGCTGGGTTCGGGGTCATGGTGATGCCGCCCGGCCGCGTCACGCGTACCAACCTCACCATCTGGGACGATGCACCGCTGCCGAAACTTCCGGAACTCTATTGCGGAATTTTCCTGCCGGAGGGCAACAAGCGGCCGGTGCTCGAGGAGCTCGCCGACCGGCTGGCGGCCGATGTGAGCGCGCCGCCGTTGATGCCTGGTCTGTATGAGAAGCCGGCGGCGGTCGCCGCCATGCGAGCCTCGAAGTCCGGTTAGAGCATGATCCCGAAAAGTGGGAACCGGTTTTCGGAAAAGATCATGCTCAACCTAAAAAGCATGATCCCGAAAAGTGGGAACCGGTTTTCGGAAAAGATCATGCTCAACCTAAAAAGCATGATCCCGAAAAGTGGAACCCGGTTTTCGGTCTAAGGGACCCGGCGGTCGGCGGCGGGCG
>Ga0080064_1000929_pt1 | contig 67649 bp, 64 predicted proteins | sample Subgrocontami54m_FD_69260 | JGI IMG/M metagenome (GOLD analysis project Ga0080064, IMG submission 69260) | Subsurface groundwater microbial communities from S. Glens Falls, New York, USA - GMW46 contaminated, 5.4 m (SPADES assembly) (version 2) ...
GCGGCACCGGCGTGTTCGTCGCCGTATTCGTGGGCGTATTGGTCGCCGTCGGCGGCACCGGTGTGTTTGTTGGCGTATTGGTCGGCGTGTTCGTCGAAGTGTTGGTCGCCGTCGGCGGCACTGGCGTGTTCGTTGGCGTCTTCGTTGCCGTGTTGGTCGGAGTGTTCGTGGGCGTGCGCGTAGGTGTACTCGTCGGTGGCACGGGGGTGTTCGTGGCGGTCGGTGTCCGAGTCGGTGTGTTGGTGTACACGGGCGTATTCGTGCGCGTTGGGGTCGGCGTCGACAGGTTTGTGGTCACGCAGAGCGGCTGCTCGTCATCCGACTCCGTGGCGGAATTATCCTCGTTCTGCCATGGATGCGTGGAATGCGATCCGGTCGCAGGTGGCGTCGCAGGCGCGATGAACCGAACGTCATAGAGGATGACGCAGATCGTGTGAAGTCCGCCCGTCAGATACGTGTGGCTGAAGTTGCCATAGCTGCCGGTACCCGGCGCGGCGCACCCGTCCCAGCTGGTGACATCCGACGGATACACCCCGTCTCGCGATGTCGCGGGCGGCGGCGATGGATTCGGGACGCCCGTGCCGTCCCCCCAATCGATTGCGGCGCCAACATGCTTCTTTGTCGAAGGACTCGCGGCGCACTGCGTCCATGACCAGTTGCCGCTCACGGCAACCGTCAGCCCGCTCTGCCCGATGCTGATCGACGTTGGCACCGCGCTGTCATCGTCGAAGAAGTGATACCTCGCGAGGGGGAGCTGGTGGAGGGTGTCGCTGCTGGCGTAGGCGGTCACGTTGTACCGGCCGAAGATCTCGGTCGCTTCGGGATTCAACTGGTACGGGAGGCTCCACGCTCCGATGGCGTCCGTCACGACCGTGTCGAAGCCCGGCGTCTCAAGACCGTTGCCCTTGACGATCGTCCCGTTCGGCCTCACCACGACGACATCGACCGACTGGGACAGCCCGAAGTCCGTGCCGGAGAGGTTCACGATGCTTCCGGCGAGATAGACACGTGCGGGTGATGTGATGGCAGGAGTGCCGGCTTGCTGGGCAACGACGAGCACAGCAAGGACGCCCGCGAGCGCCGCGATCATCAGCGTGAAGCTGCCCCGAACCGCGCGGCTACGTAGCAATGGCCGCTCTCCCTCCAAGCGCCGCATATGTAGCGACGTGCCGGTGGCCACCGACGATGCGTGAGCCGTATGAAAAACGAGCGGGGTAGCTCGTATCGATGTTAGGTCAGGCGAGAGACGTTGTCAATGGCATTCCACTGCCAAATCTCGTTCGGAATCACGTCCCTTGACGCCCTGCGGGAGAACCAGGGTTCGTCACACTGGAGGGGGCCGTCAGGGTGGCCGGATTATTGAGGCGTGAGCAGCGCTCCGGCGTCGTACAGCTTCGCGACGCGAACCGCGCCCGCCGGCCCGACAGCGAGGCACAGACCGCACAGAATGCACTCATCGAGGTTCTGCTCAACGATGGTGACCCCCGTCTCGCCCGCCGCGAAGATATCGACCGGGCAGACGCCCGCAAGCCGCTTCGCCTCGGCGGCATCGGAGGCGACAGGCTCGTCGACCTCGACGCGGATGAACATGCCGGAACCGCTCGCCTGCGCCATCACGCCCCCACTTCCGCAAGCCGCTGCTTGACGATGCCCGGGATGTCGGCGATCTCCTCGGCGACAGAGATGCCGGCGTCCTTCATCCGGGCGATCTTCTCCGATGTCGTGTCCGCTTTGCCTTCCACGATGGTACCCGCGTGGCCGAAGCGCATCCCGGGCATCTCATCCATGAAGCGGCCCGCCATGAAGGCGACGACCGGCAAGCGCGACTTCTGCTCTTTCACGTACTTCGCGAGCTGCGCCTCCATCGGTCCGCCCGGCTCGCTGTAGATGACGATCGCCTTCGTCTCGGGGTCCGCCTCGAACAGCGGCATCAGCTCGGCGTAGGTGCTGCCGACGATGGCGTCGCCGCCGATGCTCACGGCCGTGCTCTGCCCGAGTCCCGCCGCCGTCAGCGCGTTCGCGATCTCCGTGGTCATACCGCCAGAGCGCGACATGATGCCGATCGGTCCGGGCTGGTACGCCTTGCGCGCCGCCACCGCCGACCCGCCCATGCCACCGACGCGCGTCTTACCCGGCGACATGACGCCCAGGCAGTTCGGCCCGATCAGCCGCGCCCCGTAGCGGTTCGCCAGCTCGACGATCTGCGCCACCTCGAGCCGCGGGATGCGCTCGGTCACGATCACCAGCAGCTTGATGCCATGCTCGATCGCCTCGAACGCCGCGTCGCGGATCGCCGCCGGCGGCACCGTCAGCACCGACGCGTCGACGCGCTGCTTCGCCGTGATCTCGGCGACGGTGTCGTACACCGGCACACCGTGCACGTCGCGCCCGCCGCGCCCGGGCGTGACGCCGCCCACGACCTTCGAGCCGTAGTCGAGGCATTCGCGCGTCATGCTGACGGCCTCGCGCCCCGTGATGCCCTGAATGATGAATGTGGTGCTCTTGTCTACAAGGATCGCCACGGCTACGCCCTTCCTCGCTGCTTGCACGTGAATCCCTCGGCGAGACCCAGCTTTTTCGTGATGGGCTCGAGCTTCCTTCAAGCAAAGCGGAGCGGTTCTTCAGATACTCCAGTAACCCGGGTTAGCGCGCGTGCGCTAGTGAATCCAGGACTTCTTGCGCGGCCCGCTTGCCAGATCGCACCGCCCCGTCCATGTATCCGTTCCACACGTCCGAGGTCTCTGTCCCCGCCCAGTGGATCGGCCCGACGGGCTCGCGGAGCGCACTGCCCACCTCCGCCAGCAGCGACTTCCCGACCGGCGACACGCAGCCCGCCGACCACTGCTCCTTCGCCCAGTCCAGCTCCGCGTAGTCGATCGGCTCCAGCGCCCGCGCCCCAAACAGCTCACCAAACGCCGCGACAACAACGTCTCTTCGTTCGTCCGCGGTGTCGGGTAGTGCTGCGCGCTCCGCAAACGCGACCAGAATGCCAACGCTACCGTCGTTCGGCGAGTTGTCGAACGTCAGCAACAGCACACCGTCGCTCACGCTGATCCCGCTCAGGCCTTCACTTCGCCAGAACGGTTCGTCGTACGCAACGCTCGCCTTGAACGCCTTCGCCGTGTCCGGCCAGCGCTCATTCAATGTCGCACGCGCATCCGGCAACGCCGGGCTGAACTCCAGCCGCCTGGCGTCAGCCGGCATCATCGCGACGATTGCTCGCCGCGCCGATATCTGCTCTCCGCCAGCCTCTACGACGACGTCCGCGTTCCGGTTCACTATGCGCTGCACCGGTGTACCCAACCGCAGCGCGCCCTGCAGATCCGCTGCCAGCTTCAGCGACACCGCTTGAGCCCCGCCCTCCAGTCGCGAATCCTGCGCGCCCCCACGGATCGATTCCAGCGCGTCGTATCCACCTGCCGAATGCAGGTAGAACAGGTACCACAGCAGCGAAATATCCGACGTTCGTGCGCCAAGCGTCGCCGCGACCGCAAGCTCGAACGTGAACACCACGTCGGGCCCGGCGCCCACGCCGCGTAACCAGTCCGCCAGCGTAGTTGCGTCCCACTCCGTCGCTCGCACGGCTGTCCATGGCGCATCCAGCGGCACCTCTTCTGCCATCTCATCGAGTCGCGAGATCAGCCGACGAGTCTCGGGCGACAGCAGCCCGTCCAGCGACGTGGCGACCGAGCGCTGCCCGCCAAACAGCACGACCGTCTGCCCGTCTGCGTACGTGGGAAACGTGCCGATACCCAGTTCGCGCGCCAGCGAAAGGATCTCCGTTTGCGTTGGCCCAACAAACTGCCCGCCCGCCTCCGCCACATAGCCGCCCAACGGTTGGTTCAGCGTCCTTCCGCCCACGCGGTCTCGCGCCTCGACGACGAGCACATCCGCGCCGCCCTTGCGGAGCTCTCGCGCCGCCACTAACCCCGCGAGACCAGCGCCGATGACTACCACGTCATGCATACCAACACCTCTCTTGCTTCATCCGCCTTAGGCTCCGCCGTTTCGTTCGGGAAACATCCCGCGACCGTCGTTCCCGCAAGCAACAGTAACGCCTGCCTCCTGGAGATCAGCCGGTCCGTGACAACTGCAACGACTATCCACCGCCTGCGACCTTCTCGACGGCCCGCCGCGCCGCTTCCGACATCGGCACCGTGCGGTCGGCGTAATCGACGCCGTACTTCTCCAAGATCTTGAAGCCTTCTTCCTCCCACGAACCCGGGATGCGGAAGATGGCGATTTTCTCCGCCGGGTCGTATCCGCTCTCGACGACGCCCTTGATCACGCCGCGTGCGACGATGTCGACGCGCGTGTTGCTGACAACGTTCATGATCACGCAGATCTTCTCGACGCCGGGCTTGCTGAGGATGAGCTTCGTCAGCTCACACGTCTTCTTCACGCTCGGATTGCCGCCGATCTCGCAGTAGTTCGCTGGCTTGCCGCCATGCTTGCGCAGCGCGTCGAAGATCGTCAGGCTGCCGCCGCCGGCGCCGATCACGCAGCCGAGGTTGCCATCGAACTCGACCACGCGCCCCGCGACGCCGCGGTGATCCGACGCGTCGACCTCCGCGCCACGCATCTCGAAGTCGGTTGGCGGCCGCGCCAGCCGTGTCTCTTCGCGGCCGATGCCCAGCTCGTCGAGCACCGCGGCCTGCTGGTCGCGCGCCTCTTCCTCCATGTCGCAGTGCGAGTCCAGCGCGATGAAGCTGCCGTCATCGAGCTGCGCCAGCGGATTGATCTCGGCGAGCGTCAGCCCGTACGTCAGGAACGCTTTCGCCAGCCGCGCGATGATCCGGCTGAGTTGGTTCAGCTCGTTGCCGCTGATGCCCAACGACGCGACCAGCTCCTTGAACTTGAACTCTTGCAGCGGTTGAAACGTCGAGAAGTGGACGCGTGCGACGTGCTCCGGATTTTTCTCGGCGACCTCTTCGATGTCGATGCCGCCCATGTCGCTGAAGATGGCGACCGGCAGCTTCGCGACGGCGTCGTAGATGATGCCCGCGTAGTACTCCTTCTTGACCGGCTGCTTCGAATCGATGAGCACGCAGCGCGGCATCTGGCCGCCGATCTCCAGCTTCAGGATGTGCTCGGCGGCCACGCGCGCCTCGTCGGGCGTCGATGCGAACTTCACACCGCCTGCCTTCATGCGCCCGCCGGACAGCACTTGCGACTTCAGCACCACCTCGCCGCCGACGGATGCGGCGATGCGTGCGGCCTCGTCGGCCGTCGTGGCGGTGCCGCCCTTCGCAACGGGCACTCCGGCTTGTCCCAGCAGCGCCTTCGCTTCGAATTCGTAGAATCTCATTCGTGTTCCTCTGGATTGTCAACGGTTATGCCGAGCGCGAGCGCCGCATGTCGCAGTCGCCGATCCGCCGCAACAAGCACTCCGCTCTCGGACGCGGCTTGCTGCGCCAGTATGAATGACCTCTGCGCAGTAGCAAGATGAATCGCGTCCAACGTTCGCAGCACGGCATTGGGCGTGTCGCGCATGAGGGTGGCGGCCGCATCGTCGATAACTTCGGGAGAGACCGGCATGACTTGAAAACGACCCGTGTGAGCCAAGAAGATATCGAACAACCGCTGGCGCTGGCCTGCGCTAATCGTACCCTCCCGAACACGGCGCGAAAACGCCGAGGCGACTTCGGAAACCGTCAGCATGGAGATGACAACCGTCTCCGTCACGACGAGTTCCTCGATCCACGTTGAGCCTTTCTCAGGCAGATACGCCTTGAGCAGAGCACTCGAATCGAGGTAGTAGAGAGGCAACTCAGTAGTCGTACGATTCGCGTTCGTCGATGATCGTCTGCGAGAGTGGAGGATCGAGCACTGGCATGGACGCCCGGAACGCCGCAAGGTCGAAGTCCTCGGGAAGCGGCTTCAGCCCCCACTTAAGGAGATCGATCTTCACGGAGATCGGCTCCAGTGCCCGCCGAACGCGCTCGCGGCGATCCGCCGCCTCATCAAGGGGATGGCGCCGACGCAAGCCTAGAGCTTGCCGCAGTCCGGACACGATCGAGCCTGCGTTTCCAGCCAAGAACCCTAGCAAACCGAGCAGGACAGCCAGGCCAAGAGTATTTCGTCTCATAACCTTAGTATCGTACCGAATTCGACCCGTCCAGTTCGTCAGCCGTCGTGGCGGTGCCGCCCTTCGCGACGGGAACTCCGGCTTGTTCCAGCAGCGCTTTCGCCTCGAATTCGTAGAATCTCATGCGTCATCTCTCACTCGTTCGGTGTGTCTTTGCATCGGCAGTCAGCTATCAGGATTATTGCGACCACGAACAGTCTTAGTCACCGCCCGCAGCCCGGCCAAGTTCCGCTGATCTGGGATGACTTCCTTGTATGGTGGCTTGCAGCTGTAGATCGCGATGCGGCCCGGCGCGTTGCCAGAGTAGTACCCGGCGAGCGTTAGCACATCTGGCTTGTAGTAGATGGTCTGCGTTCGGATTGCATCGACTTCCGCAAGCCGTGCAGCGACGCGGGTGACATCCTTGCGATCTCGATAATCCGCTGTGTAGACGCAAATTACGTGGTCCTTCCACGGCCCTGACGGATCATTCGCGCTGCCGTAGTCGGTCGCAACCTTAGCCCCGATGCCCAAGCTCCCTTCTTCGGTGGCCGTTCGTACACAACTCCAGCAATAGGCCACATATCGACATCGGACTCGGATCAGCCACTTACCGACGAGTTGTTGTTCCCAATCGCCTTCGCCCGGGGGATATGCATGAACCCAGTGATATCCGCCTGGCGCCTCACACGGCGGCGTGCTCGATGGAAGGTACCCTGAGCTCGGAGGGACGTAATTCGACCGGACTTCCGTCTTCGCCATGACGCGGCCTCCTAGTTGCCGTCCCAATTGCGTGCGCCATCTGCTCCATCACGTCCGGGATGTCGTACCCCGAATTACCCTTGCCTTCCAGATATGCCTTAATAAGCGCGATCGAGTCGAGGCAATAGATCGGCTCGCTGCTGTTCACGCTTCTGGATCGCGTCCCTCTTCGCGTTCGTCGATGATCGTTTGCGAGAGGGGAGGATCCAGCACGGGCATCGACCTGCGCAGCGCGTCGCGGTCCGGCATCCCCGGCTTCGGCTGAAGGTGCTCCGGCCATTTGCTCAGATCGAGCGGCGGTGCCAGCAAATCGCCCATCGCCTCGCTCATCCGCTGTCGTTCCCGCTCGCGCGGCGTGAGTTCGGGTTCCATTTGCTCGCGTTTGCCGAGAGCGTGGCGGATGCCCGCCAGCAGCGACGCCGACGCTAGCAGCGCCACGCTCGCGCCGGCAATGATCGCAAGCAGCGAAAGTTCCTCATAGCACCAGTATCGTACCGGAAACCGGCTACGCGACCGCGTCGGCTTCCATTTCGATCACGAGATCAGGTTCGAAGAGCCGCGTCACTCCCAGCAACGTCATCGCGGGCTGCACGCCAGCCGCGGCCAGACGCTGCGCTAGCACTCCAAAGTGCTGGAGGACGCCGTCTATATCGGGCGTGTAAAGGTTCAGACGGACGACGTTCGCGAGCGTCATGTCCGCCGCCTTCAGAACCGCTTCGAGATTGTCCAGAGCGAGCGCGATCTGTGCAGCCGCATCGCCGGCGTGCATCGCCTCTCCGTTGGCATTCGTCGATGTCTGCCCGGAACAGCGCAGCACGCGCTTGTGCCCCGTCGTCTCGATAGCCTGCGAGAAGCCGAATGCGTCCTGCCACGTCCACGGGTTGATCTTCCGATTCTCGACCATTGCCTACTCCTTCATCACTTGACGGGACGACTTCACACTCTACGCCACGCGCCCCATCACCTCAAGAATGTCGTACCCCGACACTTCTTTCGACTTCGCGGACAGCTCCGCGAGGTACTCCGGCGAGACCTTGCCCGCCTGCACGGCCTTCGCCAGGTCCATCAGCATGCCCTTCGTGGTCGCCTCGTCGTAGAACTCGCCCGTCTCCGGGTCGGCAATCGAGCCGCCGCCGAGGCGATGGTACACGTCGAGCGAACGCTTCGTCCTCTCGATCTGCTCGTCGTCCGGCGTGAAGACATCGTTCGCGATCTCGGCCTGCTGCGGATGGATCACCCACGTGCCGTCCATCCCGAGGTCGCGCGAGCCCTCGTTCTTTTCGCGCAGCTGCTGCTTGATCAGCGCCGCTTCCTCCGGCGGCGTGTCCGGGCGGATCAGCCGCAAAAACGCGTTGTCGACGACGTGGAGCGCGGCCGCCTTCGCCGCAACGGCCGTCGCCTGCTTGGCGTAGTGAAAGTTCCGGTTCTGGTGGTCGATCATCTCGCGCACACCCATGGTCGAGCTGAAGTCGGCGATGCCGAAGATTAAGCCCGCCATGCGCGTCGATGCGGTCGCGATCTGATACGCGTTGATGACAGCCAGCGGCGTCTCGATCAGCGCCTCGATCTGCACGTGCGTCGTCCACCCGCCCTGCACCTCCAGCGCATCGAGCAGCCGCGACAGGTGGACGATGTCGTCGTGCGTCTCCGTCTTCGGCAGGATGATGCCGTGGAACTTGTCCGGCGCACCGAGCATGATCGCCTGCACATCGCCGAGAAAGTACTTCGAGCGGATGTTGTTCGGCCGGATCGCGATGACCTTGGCGCCGAAGTCGATCGTGTTCAGTGCCTCGACCAGCACCTTCCGGCTCGGCTCGCCCTTGAACTCGTACGGACACGCGTCCTCGAAGTCCGGCATCACGTGATCGACCGGCGCCCCTGCCGCCTTCTCGTTCATCTTCAGCGTGTGGCACGGATACGTCAGCTCCGTGCGCGGGATCACGAACCGATTCTGCTTCTGCATGATGTACATGGGGTCGATGCTCCTCCTCGTTGCGCGCCGTCGGCGCCATTCGAAGAACCTAGAACTCAGAACCTAGAACCATCGCGGTCCCGGTTCGGTTGTAGGTTCTTGCTTTCTTGGTTCGTCAAGCGAGCAGCGCCCGCGCGATCACCTTCAGCTCCAGCGTGGCCTTCACGCCTTCGAAGATCGGCAGCACCTGCGCATCGACGACGTAGCGGCTGATGCGGTCCTCCTCGGCGTAGCCCCAGCCGCCGTGCAGCAACTGCGCCTCCTGCGTCGCCCACACCGCCACGTCCGACGCGAACAGCTTCGCCATCGCCGGCCCGAGCGGCGCGCGAGCCTTCGGTTCCGTTTCGCGTGCGACGTCGTACGTCAGCTGCCGCGCGGCGGCGATGCGCGTCGCCATCAGGCCGATCTTGTACTGCGTCAACTGGTACTCGCTGATCGGCTTGCCGAACTGCACGCGCTGCGTCGTGTACTGGCACGCCTTCTCGATCGCCGCCTGCGCCACGCCGAGCGCGCGGCCGCCCGTCTGTAGCCGGCCGATCGCGAAACCACCGAGCGTCAGGTAGAAGCCGCGGCCCTCCCCGCCCTCTTCGCCCACGAGGTTCTCCGCCGGCACGAAGTAATTCTCCAAATTGAGGATGTACGAGTGCATGCCGCGATAGCCCGGCGTGGGAATCGCTTCGCCGGTGAGCACGCCGCCGGTCGCCTGCCTGTACTCGAACTTGTGGTCGTACGAAACGTCTTTCGGCACGATGAACAGCGACAGTCCGGCATAGCCCTTGCTCGCGTCCGCGTCCGTGCGCGCCAAGAGCGCCAGCACGTTCGCGCGGCCGGCGAACGTACCCCACGCCTTCGCGCCGTTCAGCACCCAGCCCTTCACGCCATCGACTTCTGCCGGCGCCGCCTTGCACTGCACCGACGCGACATCCGAGCCGATGTCCGGCTCCGTCACCGAAATCCCGACCAGCACTTCGCCCGTCGCGAGCTTCGGCAGCCAGTGCTGCTTCTGCGCCTCGGTGCCGCCTTCGAGCAGCGCGCGCGTCAGGATCTCCGACCGCGTCAGCAGGCTGCCGGCGATCAGCGATGCCTGCGACAGCTCCTCGGTCAGCACGATCATCGTCAGGTAGCCCATCTCCGTGCCGCCATACGTGTCCGGCACGGACGCGCCGAAGAAGCCGAGTTCGCCGTACTGCTTGATCAGCGAGTCGGGAATGAGCAGGTCGTCGCGATGGATGCGGTCCGCCAGCGCGACGCCGTTTTCTTCCTTCAGCACTTCCTGCCTGGCGAACTGCCGCGCGAACGTCCGCGTCCCTGCCGCGTCGTCGCTATCCAGCTCGACGTTGTTCGCGCCGCGCGCATCGATCACGCGCGCGCCGATGCGGCGGATGTGCGCGTCGTCGAGGCCAGCGCGCACATGGTCGAGGAGTTGCTGATCGGCCGGCGCCACTGCCGCGAAGTCGTCGGGATGAATCGACAGCGCGTTGTGCATCCGCGTAACGACATCCGCACTGTAGGCGAGCGCCTCGTCCTGCGAGAGCGCGTCGCCCGTCCGCTCGGCGTAGGCCAGCAGCGAGCGCGCCGCCCTTGCCTCAGTAGCCATCACCGCGAGTCGCTCACAAAGCACCTGGTGGTCGTCGATGTTTCGGCCGCCGTCGGTCAGCTCCGTGGCCCGCGCGACCGCAGCAGAAGCCCACGCTTCGGCGCGCTCGACGAGATATTGCGTACCGGCGAGGGCGTTTGTGGTGGCTTCTGCGGTCATCAGTTCGTCCTCGAATCAGGATTGCCTTGTGCCGAGGATATTCTACGTTGGCGCGCGCTTATGTTCACGCTCGGCGGGCGACGAGGGGGAACCGCAGATTTCACAGATTACGCAGATTGGGGATGGCGAAAGTGGCGGGTTGGCGCGCGAAAAAGCACCTCACCCCGGCCTTCGGCCACCCCTCTCCACGAAGTGGCGAGGGGCTCAGCACGGCATAACACACCAAGCACGGTTACAGCCGGCGGTTCGATCCAGCTCTCCCTCCCCGCGCCCAATTAATCTGCGAAATCTGCGAAATCTGTGGTTCCTACCGAGCGGCAGCCCGCTTAGGCATCAGCGCCACGTAGTCCAGATCCAACACGACGTTGGCGTGATACCGCTCGCGCCCATCGTCGCCGGCGACCTTCAGCGCCACATCGTCCGCCGACGGGTCGACGTTCTTGACGGCGACCAGCCGCAGCCGCAACGCGCCGATGTCGTCGCGGCCGATGTCGATGCGTTCGAGCACGTCGCTCCAGGCGAACAGCGTATCGCCGGCGAACGTCGGCGCGACGTGCGAGCCGGCGTTCCACGCCGCCATCCCCAGCACGTTCTCGAGTCCGTCGAACGACAGCGCGTGCGCGACCGAGATCACGTGCCCGCCGTAGACGATGCGCCGCCCGTGGCGCGACGCCGACTGCTGGAGCTGGTTGAAGTGCACGCGCGCCGTGTTCTGGTACAGCCGCGTCGCGAGCTGGTGCTCTGCTTCTTCGATCGTCATGCCCTGAGGGTGCGCGATGCACTCGCCGGCGGCGTAGTCCTCCCAGAAGCGGTCGCCGCCCGTCGCCGACGCGTCGAAGCGCGACACAACCGGAAACGACACCTGCTCCAGCGAGGCCTTCGCGGGCATCTCGGGCGGCCTGCCCGCCGTGGCGGGGTCGTCGGCGTGCGTCGGCGTCGAGGGCGCGCGCTTGTTCACCATCACCCAGCGATAGAACTGCAGCACGCGCTCGTCGCGCTGGTTGAAGCCGACGGTCCGCACCCAGACGACGCCCGTGTCGCCCTTCGACGTCTCGCGCCAGCCGAGCGTCTCTGTCTCGGCGCGCAGCGTGTCACCCGTGTACACCGGCCGCAGGAAGCGCAGGTCCGCGTACCCCAGGTTCCCCGGCGAATTCAGCGAAATCTCGCCGACCGCCCGCCCGAACACGATGTGGAACACGAGCATGTCCGCGACCGGCGCGCGCTCGAAGCCCAGCGCCCGCGCGAACTCGTCGGAGCAGTTCTTCGGATTGCGGTCGCCCGTCAGCGCGATATACAGCGCAACGTCGCCCTCAGTCAGCGTCCGAGGCACCGGATTGATCAGCCGCTGCCCGGGGGCCAAGTCTTCGAAGAAGTTCCCGCCTAGTTTCATCATTCGCCAATCTCTTACGAAAGACCGGCCGTCGACGGGCCGGCCGGGAAGCACTGAGTTATACCGGGCATGGTAACAACCGCACGAGCGTTGAGGCGCGACCGCATGTTTGCGATAGGGTGTCAGCGTGCAATTTGAAATTTCGCTCCGAAACTACCGATGTTTCCGCGATAGCCACCCCGCCCGCTTCATGGTGGGCGACGGCCTCACCGCGTTCCTCGGTGTCAACAACTCCGGTAAGTCGTCCTTGCTCAAGTTCTTCTTCGAGTTCCGTGACCTGTTCAACCGCTACGCCAACGGTCAATGGGACTTGATGGGCGGCCCCCAAGGATTCAATCTCGCGATAGGTCCGGGCTCGGGCGTGTTCGATATTGCCGAACTTTTCTCCGATGACAATAGCCGCGACCTAACACTCGAAATTCGCTTCGACGTTGATCCCCTGGTCGCCGTCGATAAGGTCGTCGTGACGTATGCGCGCAACACAACCAGCGCATCGATCGACCTGTACTGCGAAGGGAAGGCGCTCTCGGAACGCGTCGTACGCCAGGCTACACCGGATGAGGTTGTGACAAATGACAGCGGCCAAACGTATCGCATCGACCATGTACGGGCCGCATTTCTGCTTCTCTCTGACACGCTATACATTGGCGCATTTCGGAATGTCCTCAACATCGGTGCCACTGAAGCGTACTTTGACATCCAAACCGGCCAGGCGTTCGTCCGCACTTGGAAGCAGTACAAAACAGGAGCTAGCAAAGCGCAGAACGAGGCTACATACCGTGTCAGTGCCGACATTCGGCGAATCTTCAGGTTCAGCGAACTTGAGATAAACGCATATAGCGACGACACGACCTTGCAACTCTTGATAAACGGCAAGAGCCACAAGCTCCCGGCCGTCGGTTCTGGGATTGCGCAGTTCATCTTGGTGCTCGCAACGGCGGCCATCCGCGCGCCGTCTCTAATACTAATCGACGAGCCCGAACTCAACCTGCATCCGTCGCTACAGCTCGACTTCCTCACGACCGTCGCGTCGTACGCATCGCGTGGCGTGCTGTTCGGCACGCACAACGTAGGGCTGGCCCGGTCAGCCGCAGACCGGCTCTATGCAATTAGGACGTCGGAAAACGGCTCGATTCTTTCAGACTACGAGGCCGTCTCAAGTCTGGCCGAGTTTCTCGGCGAGCTAAGTTACTCCGGATATCGTGCGTTGGGCTACGGCACCGTGTTGCTCGTTGAGGGTCGCACCGAGGTTCGAACGATCCAGCAATTTCTCAGACTGTACGACCTGGATCACAAGGTCGTGCTCGTGCCGCTCGGTGGCGGAGAAATGATAAACGGCGCGGCAGAGCCGGAACTTGCTGAGCTGGCTCGTCTCTCTGACCATGTGTACGCGCTGATCGACAGCGAACGTGCTGGCAGTACTGCCGCCCTCGAACGACCGAGAGCCGAATTTCAAAGAATCTGCGGCGGACTGGGCATCGAATGCAAGGTCCTCGATCGTCGTGCGACCGAGAACTACTTCACGGGCCGCGCCGTGAAGATGGTCTACCCAGACAAGAATGAACTAGCGCTCTACGAGAAGCTCGGACAAGGTACCGGCTGGCCGAAGCGTGAGAATTGGCGAATTGCCAAGCAGATGCTTCAATCGGAAATCGACGGAACCGATCTTGGCAGCTTCCTCAAATCCATGAAAGCGTAGAGGGATCGGTGCCAGGCGCTTAGATCTCCGGACATCAGGCCAACGACCGATCTGGAGTCTCTGCGCTTCTGCGATGAGCCGTTTCCGGCCGCCGTTCGAGGTTACCCCCATGGCCCGCCCGATGATGAACCCCACCGGGTTCGCTAAGGGCTGTGGTGTCGTTCCCCCGAAGCCCCGCCCCTACGGCACCCCCAACACGATCTCGCACGTCCCCGACGCAGCGTCGCCGAATGCCGGCGGCCCGCCGTTGCAAAAGTCGAACCCCGGCCCGCCGCCCAACCCTTCGAAACCGGCCTGGCCGAAGAGCACGTCGTTGCCCGCGAGACCGAAGATCGTGTCGTTGCCCGCCAGCCCGGCGATGACATCATTGCCTGCTGTGCCGATGACCAGGTCATTACCGTTCGTCCCGACGACCGTCCCTCTCCCCCTGAGGGAGAGGGTGGCCGAAGGCCGGGTGAGGGCCACCCCCTACAGCGCCGTAGCCTCGCGCTGCTCGCCCCACACGCCGCTCAGCGAGCGGCAGATCTCGCCCAGCGTTACGTAGCTCTCAGCTGCCCCGACAACCGCGCCGAGGGTTATCGCGCCCGCCGCCGGCGCCAGCCCGCGGCGCCAGCAGTCAGAGCCACCACGATCGCCACAGCAACACCAACAGCGTAGATCGCATCACCGCGGCCGGTCGCCGATCGCATCGAGGGCAACGCCGCAAGATCAGGCCGCTCCGCCACGCCGCCGACAGACGCCGCGGCACACCCAACGCCGAACCAGCATTGCGAGTACGGCGAGCCCAGGAAAAAGCTCATCAACATGTTCCCCACCTTCGTCCGGCCGGACGTCGCGGGGTGCGTGCCGTCGGCGGCGAAATCGCCGGTCTGCCACGTCAGCCCGTCCGAGCGTGGCGTCGCGCCATCGGCCCACAGATATGGCCCCCACGCGATCCAGGGCGCACCGGTCGCGAGGTTGAGGTCGCCCGCCCGAGCATCTACGACAACACCGCTGTTCCGGGTTTGATCGACCTGCGCCTGGATCAGCCACTTCACGGAGAACCCGGACTCGTACGCGTACGGCTCAGGGTTCAATGCGGTCGATGCGTACCCGGCGTAGATCCGGCTCGACGCGAAGACGAGCTGCAGGTGTGGGTAGCGCGTCTTCAGCGCCCGCACGTCGTTCCCCATGAACGTTTCCAGCGCGTACGCATCCGACGACGCCGACGGCAGCGATACCGTCGGCCCGGCGTCGGCCACCTTCAGCCAAACCGCCTGTACCTGCTGCTCGCTAACGCCTGCGGGCGTCAGCCGCGTATCGCGCACGCGGTCGTAGTTCGCGTCCGCCGGCGAGTCCCACGTCGACGCGGTCTGTCCGCCCGCCGCGCCGTTCACGATAACGAGCGATGTGTGGTTGACGCTCGCACTCGCCGCTGCCTGCCCCATGAGGGTGTACGCGTCGCACGGCAATGCCGAGCTCGCCGAGCACCACTCCTGCGTGGTGTTCGACATGCCGATCGACAGCAGCACGATCTTCCCGCCGGCACTCGGGTTGCCGCTCGCGTCGAGCGGCCGCACCGCGGCCGCGTGTGCCGCGCCAGCCGCCGCGTGATCCGCCGGCACGCTGTTCGTGCCGCTCTCGTACAGCCCGCCACCGAACCCCAGATACGTTGCGGCTCCCATGTCGCTAAGCGGCGTGAAACCCGTCACGGCCTTAGCGCTGCCGAGGGAGATGGAGAACGCGAGGCCGAGCGCAAAGAGAACCAGCAGGCGGACAGCGAGGCGCGGTCGAGTCGTGGACATGGCGCGGCTCCTGGTCAAACGCGTTCACCTGACTGGGATGGTACGGCTGTGCGGAAGAGAGTACAGCCTCGTTTGTGTAAACTCCCGGTCAAGAACGCGACACCAGCACACAACGGCGAAGCTGACATCTACAACGCCGTAGCCTCGCGCTGCTCCCCCCAGACGCCGCGCAGCGAGCGGCAGATCTCGCCCAGCGTCACGTAGCTCTCGACTGCCTCGATGAGCAGCGGCACCATGTTCGCGTCGCCGCGCGCCGCGTCTTCAAGACGGCTAAGCGACGATGCGACCTTGCCGGCGTCACGGCTCGCGCGCAACCGCGCCAGCTGCGCCTTGCGGCGCTCGCCGACCGTGATGTCGTGCTGGTGGAGGCCCGTCGGCGGCGGCTCTTCGTCGACGAACTCGTTGACGCCGACGACGATCTTGCGGTGCGTCTCGATGTCGCGCTGGATGCGGAACGCATTCTCGTGGATCTCCTGCGCCTGGAAGCCGCGCTCGACCGCCGCCAGCGCGCCGCCCATGTCGTCGATGCGCCGCACGTAGTCCTCGGCGTCGCGCTCGACTTCGTCGGTCAGGTGCTCGATGTACCACGAGCCGGCGACCGGGTCGATCGTGTCGCCGACGCCCGTCTCGTACGCGATGATCTGCTGCGTGCGCAGGGCAAGCTCGGCGGCGTGCTGGCTCGGCAGCGAGAGCGCTTCGTCGTAACTGTTCGTGTGCAGCGACTGTGTGCCGCCGAGCACGGCCGAGAGCCCTTGCAGGGCGGTACGCACGAGGTTGTTGATCGGTTGCTGCGCCGTTAGCGTCGCGCCGCCGGTCTGCGTGTGGAAGCGCATCATCATCGAACGCGGGTCCTTCGCGCCGAACCGCTCCTTCACCACGCGCGCCCACAGGCGCCGCGCCGCGCGGAACTTCGCGATCTCCTCGAGGAAGTTGCCGTGGCAGGCGAAGAAGAACGCCAGTCGCGGCGCGAAGTCGTCGATCTTCAGCCCGCGGTCGAGCGCCGCCTGCGTGTACTGGATCGCGTCGGAGATCGTGAAGCCGACCTCCTGTGCCGCCGTACAACCCGCCTCACGCATGTGGTAGCCGCTGATGCTGATCGTGTTCCACGCCGGCAGGTTCTCGTTGCACCACGAGAAGACGTCGGTGATCAGCCGCAGCGACGGCCGCGGCGGGAAGATGTACGTGCCGCGCGCGATGTATTCCTTGAGGATGTCGTTCTGCGTCGTGCCGCCGACCTTCGACAGATCCGCGCCCTGCTTCTTCGCGACAGCGACGTACAGCGCCAGCAAGATCGCCGCCGTCGCATTGATCGTCATCGACGTCGTCACCGTTTCGAGCGGGATGTCGCGGAACAGCGCCTCCATATCGTCGATCGAGCAGATCGACACGCCGACCTTGCCGACTTCGCCCTCAGCCATCTCGTCGTCCGGGTCGTAGCCGATCTGCGTCGGCAGGTCGAACGCGACGGAGAGCCCCGTCTGGCCCTGAGACAGCAGGTACTTGTAGCGCCGGTTCGACTCCTCGGCGTCGGAGAAGCCTGCGTACTGGCGCATCGTCCAGAAGCGGCCGCGATACATCGTCGGCTGCACGCCGCGCGCGAACGGATACTCGCCCGGCAGCCCCAGCTTCGACATGTAGTCGAAGTCCTGCGCGTCGGCCGGCGTGTACAGCGGCGCCACGGGCTTCCCGGACGACGTCTCGAACGGCACATTGCGTTCGAGCGGCTTCTTTCCGTTGTCAGATGTCATGCGGGAAGTCTATGGAGCGGGTCGAGGCGGGTCAATTTACGAGGCTGGAGGCTGCGGCGTCAGACCTTCACTCTTAGTGCGTGTTGAGGTAGCGCCTTGTGCGGACGAAGCAGACCGTATCAATCCTGAATCGCCCGCAGGCGACCCGCCGCCGGCGCCAAGCGCCGGAGCGGGGCTCATCCCCACCGCGATACTTCCACGCTCAAGTAGGAGGAGCCGGCGGTCCCTCAGAAGCGGCCTGCCCTGGCGGGCCAGACTCCATGGCCGCCAGCCGGCGTTGAAGATCCTCCACTTGCCGGTGCAGCGAGGCTACCACCGGATCGGCGGTTTCATCCGCCTTTGTCTCGACGCCTGAAGCGGCCGCTTGGTGGGACGTGCCGTGATCGCCCATGCCCATCATCATCCGCATCATGAGCCACATCACGAGTCCCATCCCCACCATCATGACCAACATCATGGGGATGACCACCAGCGGGAAGACCCACCACGGGGCATCCCCGAAGAATCCTCCACCAGAGCCTGCCTGTAAGAGCACCATCACCTCCAACGCCTGATCCCGCGAGGGCCATCATGCTAAGGGCGCCGAACCGCCGATCAGCGGCTGACGGCGTCAGTACCAGCGATACAGCCACCATCGCTCGAAGGCAAGCTTGCCCAAACGCCACATGCGATTCGGGCCCTGCATGCGGATGTCTCGCGGAGATGCGTAGAAATCCCCTCGCGCCGTACCCGCGCGGCCGTCGCCCGTCTCCAGGAAGCAGAACCCATGGCCGTCGAACCGGCGCTGGCCCGCGCCGCCCTTCATCTCCGCGGCGATGTTGCGTGCGACGACCTCCGCTTCGGCATGTGCGAAGACGCCCGCTTTCGGCAACGGCAGCCCGTCGGGCAGCGGGATCGCCGTGACATCGCCGATGGCGTACACGCGCTCGCTCGACGTCATCATCGTTTGCGCATCGACCTTCGCCCAGCCCGTCTCGCCGGCGATCGCCGAACCTCGTACCACCGCCGGAGGCCGGTGCGGCGGCACGGCGATCAGCAGGTCGTACTTCTCCCGGGCGCCGTCTTCGAAGACGACCTCGTGCGCCGCGGCGTCCACCTCTCTCGTCTTGCGACCGGGGTGATACGCGATACCTTTCACTTCGAGCATCGACGTGACGGCCGCTCCCAGCCGCGGCCCGGCCACGGGCAACGGCTGCGGCTCCGGCGTCGAGATGGAGATCTCCACGCGGCCGCGGACGCCGCGCTTCCGAAACAGCGATTCGAGCAGCATCGCGCCTTCGTACGGCGCGGCCGGACACTTGTAGGGCAACGAGGGAACGACCAGCGCGACCCGCCCGCCCGTGAAGGTATCGAGCGCCTGGTGCAGCCGTTCCGCTTCGGACACCTGATAGTAGCCGAACGCTTCCCCGGACAGACCGGGCACGGCTTCGGGCGCAAGTTCCGCTCCGAGCGCGACGACGAGATAGTCGTACGCGACCTCGGCGCCGCCGGCCGAGACCGTTCGCGCGCCGGTGTCGATCGCGTCGACCGCGCCCTCGATCACCTCGATGCCCTTGCGGCGAAGCCGCGCGAGGTCGCGCGTGATGGCGGCCGCGCGGCGCTCGCCGGTCATCACCCAGGTGAACGACGGCGGGAACGCCTGTAGTAGGCTCCGATCGATCAGCACGACGCGGGCTGACGCCGGGACGAGCGCACGCAACCGCCGCGCTGCCACCACGCCACCGATGCCACCGCCGAGGACGACGACCGTCTGCGTGTCCGTCATGTGCCACTCCTAGAACGTCAGCGCCTTGTCGGAATCTACGACCCACTGAGTGAGCTGGCTCATCGTGCTGATCTCGACGCCGTCGATCAGCGCCAGCTTCGCCAATCCGCGCGCCTCGGCGCAACTCCCGCACGCTTTGACCTCGCCGCCCCTGCCAACCACGAACTCCAGCATCCGCTCGATGTTGTAGTAGCCCTGCGGCGTGGTCTGACTCTTGACCGCGCACGTCACGGCGTCGGCCAGAAGGAAGATGCGCACACCGATCCCCTCGTGCTCACGCTGCAGCGCCATCGCAAGCCGGAGCGCGTTGTATGCCTTCTCGGAGCCATACGGGCCGTCGTGGATGATCAGCAGGACATGCATGCGCTCGCCGCCTTCCATTCAGCGCACCACCAGCCGCGCCACCGTGCGCTCCGTCGATGCACTGAGCGTACAAGCGCGGACGCATCGCCCGCATGTGTCAAACGGCCCGTGTTCTCCGACATCCAGCCACACTCCGCCATCACTCACCAGTCTCTCGGTGCCTCTGTGTCTCTGTGTCTCTGTGGCGAAATCGCCTAGAATCGCCCGTACAGAGGAGGCGTCGCCGTGGAAGTACCGCTGCTGATCAACGACTTTCTCCGCCGCGCGGCGAAGCTCTATCCCGACAAGATCGCCGTCGTCGACGGCCCGCGGCGCTTCACGTACCGGCGATTCCAAGAGCGCGCGAACCAACTCGCGCACGCGCTCCTCGGCCTCGGCATTGAGCCCGGCGACCGCGTCTGCATCCTCAGCCCCAACTCGCACTTCTTCCTCGAGAGCTACTACGGCGTCACGCAGATCGGCGCGATCATCGTGCCGCTCAACTACCGCCTCATGGCCGCCGACCACGAGTACATCATCGAGCACGCCGGCGTGAAGGCGGTGTTGGTCGATTGGGAATACACGAAGGTCGTCGACGGCATCCGGCCGAACCTCACGACGGTCGAGCACTGGATCGTTGCGCAGGACGAAGGGTCGGCGCCCGATGGCTGGACCGACTGGGAGCACCTGATCGAGCGGCAGCCGCCGACGCCGACGCCAGCGGTCGAGCAGGACGAGAACGATACGATCTCGCTCAACTACACGTCGGGCACGACGGCGCGGCCGAAGGGCGTGATGCTCACCCACCGTAACTGCTACATCAACGCCTACAACTTCATCGCCCACCTGCGCGTCAGCCACGACGACGTCGAACTCTGGACGCTGCCGATGTTCCACGCCAGCGGCTGGGGCGGACCGTTCGCGGTCACCGGCATGGGCGGCACACACGTCGTGCTGCGCGCCGTCAACGGGCCCGACATCTTTCGCTTGATCGAAGAAGAAGGTGTGACCTTCGCCTGCATGGCGCCCGCGGTGCTCAGCACCATCCTCAACTATCCGGACAAGGCGCGGCACAACATCAAGACCAAACCTCGTTTTACCGTCGCCGGCGCGCCGCCGCCCGCGGCGTTCATCGAGCGCCTGGAGGACGAGTTGGGCTGGGAGTTCATCCAGATCTACGGCCTCACGGAGACGGCGCCGATCCTCACCGTCTCCGCGCCCGACTTCCACACCGAACAGCACGACTACCCTCGCCGCGCTCGCGCCGGCGTCGAAGCGATCGGTGTCGACGTCCAGGTGCTCGACGACGAGGGCCACCCCGTCGCGCAGGATGGCGTGGCGATCGGCGAGGTTTGCGCGCGCTCGAACGTTGTGCTCAAGGGCTACTGGCGACAGCAGGACGAGACCGACAAGGCGATCTACGGCGGCTACTTCCACACGGGCGACCTGGCCGTGTGGGACGAGCACGGCAACATCCACATCGTCGACCGCAAGAAAGACGTGATCATCTCCGGCGGCGAGAACATCAGCTCGCCCGAGATCGAGGACGCGCTCTACAAGCATCCCGCCGTACTGGAGTGCGCGGTCATCGGCGTACCCAGCGAGAAGTGGGGCGAGACGCCGAAAGCGCTCATCGTGCTGCGCGAAGGCATGACCGCGACCGAGGACGACGTGATCGGCTTCACGCGTAAGCACCTCGCCCACTTCAAGTGCCCGACCTCTATCGATTTCGTCGAGTCGCTACCACGTACGGCGACCGGCAAGCTGCAGAAGTTCGTGATTCGCGAACAATACTGGAAGGGCGCAACACGCCGCGTCAACTGAGCCGCCCCACGCCGAGGGCACGCCGCCGCGTGCCCCTACGTGTTACGCCGCTCTCGCGGGAAGGTTGTCGATGGCTTCCGTTATCCATGATGGCGACACGCGCGCCCTCCGCGATCGCTTCTTCGCCGCCGTCACCTCGGGCGACATCGACGCCGTGCGCGCATGCTACGCACCCGACGCCGTCATCTGGCACAACAACGACGGCATCAGCCAGAGCGTTGACGAGAATCTGCGCGTGCTGGGATGGATCGCGCAGAACGTGCGCGCCTTCCGCTACGAGGACGTGCGCTGCCGCCGACGCCAACGGGTTTCGTCGAGCAGCACATCACGAGCGGCACGAGCCCTGGCGCCACGGCGTTCGCTATCCCGGCGTGCATCGTCTGCACCGTCGTCGATGGGCTCGTCACGCGGCTCGACGAATATCTCGACTCCGCGCAGACCGCGCGTATTGCAACCTGATGTGGCGCAGCCGTCCCGGCTGTGAGTCGTCCCGCGAGCGCTACGCCTTGAACCGCACGGGGAGCGACGCCAGTCCGCGCAGCGTGATGTTCTCCTTGTATTCAGGCTCAGGAACGGCGAGCTCGGGTGCACCCAACCGTCGCGCCATCTCGCCGATGGCGATCTGGCCCTCGATACGCGCGAGCGGTGCGCCAAGGCAGAAGTGGATGCCCATGCCGAACGCAAGGTGACGGTTCTCGACGCGGGTGATGTCGAGGCGATCCGGATCCGCGAACTGGCGTGGATCGCGGTTCGCCGCGCCGAGCAGGAGGATCGCTTGCTGGCCTTTCGGCAACACGCCCTCGCTGAGCGGGATATCTTCCTTCGCCGTGCGGCCCGTCAGCTGCACCGGGGGATCGAAACGCAGCAGCTCTTCGACCGCCGTCTTGATCAGCGTTGGGTCGTCGCGCAACAGCGCCATCTGATCCGGGTGGCGGAGCAGCGCCAGCATGCCATTGCCGATGAGGTTCACCGTGGTCTCGTGACCGGCGATCAACAGCAAGATGCACGTGGCGAGCAGTTCGTCCTCTGACAGCGTCTCGCCGCCATCCTCCGCAGCGATGAGCGCGCTGACAAGATCGTCGCCCAGATCGGTGCGGCGCTTCGCGATCAGCGCCCGGAAGTACTCGGCGAACTCTTCGCTTGCCCTCTGGCGCCGCTCCAGTACGTCGGGCGGTAGCACGAAGTCCGGATCGAGGCTGCGCGCCATCTCGCGCGACCAGCCCTGAAATACTTGGTGATCCTCCGCGGGCACGCCCAGCATCTCGCTGATGATCGTTACCGGCAACGGATATGCCAGATCGGCGATCACATCGATCTCGCCGCGCGCCACCGCCGCGTCGAGCAGGCGATCGACGATCTCCTGGGCGCGCGGCCGTAGACCTTCGACGACGCGCGGCGTGAAGGCTTTGCTCACGAGCCCGCGCAGCCGCGTGTGATCGGGTGGATCCATGAAGAGGAAGGGGCGCGTACCTTCGTCGGCAATCTGCTGCAGGTCGAGGCCTTGCTTCGCCGCCTCCTCCTGCGCCTGTGCGGAGTTCACGAAGTCGTTGCTGGACCGCGGGTCGCGAAGGATGTTCGCGCAATCTTCGTAGCGCGTCAGCACGAAGAACCCGAGCGGGCTCTGATGCACGGGCTCTTCTTCGCGCAGCCGGTTGTAGACGCCGTACGGGTCGGAGCGAAAGCTCGGGTCGAACGGGTTGAACAAGATTGGTGGTGCCGCGGCGGCATCATTGTTCGTCGGTGATGTCATTGGGCGATACCTCGCGTGTCGCGATTGCGGGCGTGCATCATCATCGCACCGCGAATGTCTCGAAGAAAGGAGGCGACGGTTGCGGAAACCGTAACGAGTCAGTGATCAGCCAGTGATCAGCCAGTGGCTGCTGGGCTCAGCGTCCGCTGCAAGAACGCGCACATCGCATCGATCGCCGGCTGCGCGGCATCCAGCGCCGGCACCCACAGCACAAACTCGTGCGGCATGCCCTCGTACAGATGCTGCTCGACATCGCGACCCGCGGCGCGTAGCTTCTCCGCGAACAGCAGCCCATCGTCTCTCAGCGGATCGATGCCGCCGACGACGATGCAAGCCGGCGGGAACGCGCCGAGGTCGCCCCGCAGGGGGCTCAGGGACGAATCATCCCATGGCGCCAGATCGGGCGCGTAGGATTCGCGAAAGAACTCCATCACGAGATAATCGATCACCGGATCATCGAGGCCGAACGCATCGAACGACGGGGTGGCGTTCGACATGTCCGTCCAGGCGCAGATGAGTACCACCGCGGATGGAGGGCGATCGCCCTCGGCAAGCAGGCGCAGGCTCACCGCCGCCGCAAGGTTGCCACCGGCCGAGTCGCCCGCAACGGCGATTCGCGACGCATCGCCCCCCAACGACGCGGCGTTGGCGCGCAGCCAGCGAAACGCCGCGATCGTGTCGTCCAGCGCCGCCGGGTACGGGTGCTCGGGCGCGCGCCGGTAGTCGATGCTCACGACAATCGCGCCGGCGCCGATGGCGAGTCGCTTGGTCAACTTGGCGTGCGTCTCGGGACTCCACACGACGAAGCCGCCGCCGTGCATGAACAGCAGCATCGGCAACGGCCCGCCTGTCACGTTCTCCGGCGTGAAGACCAACGCGCGGATCGGCTCCGCAGCACCCGGGATCTGGATCTCGACGGGCGCGGGCGACTCCGGTGCGCCGATGTTGAGCACGGTGGCCGTTACGGCGTCGAGCGCACGCATCGCCTCCGCCTCGAAGACCCGCTCCGCGGCGCGGCCCGCGAGCAACGTGTCATACAGCGTCTTCACCTGCGGATGCAGTTCGCCTCGCGGATCGGGATCGCGGATTACCATGCTCGCCTACCCTCGAACAACAAAGCGCCGCCCGCGCCGCCCGCGCCGCCCGCCGCTACTCCCGCAGCGCCCGTTCCGGCGCATCGGCGGCTACGATCGCCGCCGCAACACGCAGTGCCAGCGCCTGGATCGTCAGCGTTGGATTGTACCCCGAGGACGTCGGGAACAGCGCACCGTCGGCACAGTACAGATTCTCCATGTCGTGAAACTTACCGCTGGCGTCGCAGACCGACGCGCGGGGGTCGGTGCCCATGCGCAGCGTACCCATGATGTGGCGCGACTGTGACGGCGTGTCCGGCGGCGCGATGAACGCGAACTGCGCACCGGCGGCGCCGAGCAGATCGATGAGCTTCGGCGCGTAGAACTCCCGCGCCGACAGCTCGAACGCATGGTTCGTGTACGTGATGCGCGGCACCGGCAATCCATAGACATCGCGCACCGCCGGATCGAGGTCGACGCGATTCGTGAGCTGCGGCGCGTCCTCGCCCTGCATGGTCAACGCCATCAGGTGGTCGCGCAGCGGGCTCTCGCGCATGAGACGCTTCAGCGCGCGGCCGCGCTGGTTCAGCAGCAGCGCGTACGTCTTCGCCTCGAAGATCGCCTCGTTCGCCGCGCCGAACTCGATAATGCCGCCGAGCGGCCGCGCCGGATCGCCTGGCACGCCCCGGAAGTCGGTCATGCCATGCGTCACCGAGCGGCCGCGATGCCCGTGCAGCCGTTGCGGAAAAATCCCCGCCGCGAGCACCTGGTAGTGAAACATCAGGTTCCGGCCGACGAGCCCGCTCGAGTTGCCCAGCCCGCCGCCGCCCGGGTCCGATAGCAAGCACAGCCGCGCGTCCTCGATCGGGCTGGCGGCAAGGATCACGATAGGTGCGGTCGCCTGTTGCCGCGCGCCAGACGGATCGATGTACTCGACGCTTGTCACACGCCGCCCTGACCAGAGCAGCCGCGCGACCGGCGCGTTGTAGCGGAGTTGACAGCGACCCGTGAGCAGGGCGTCGCGCAGAAACGTGACGGCGGGCGAGCCCTTCGAGTTGTTCGGGCAGCCGTACCCGGAGCAGAAGCCACAATCGACGCAGGCGGGCCGCCCGCGATACGGCCGCGAGTTCACGGCCGACGGCAACGGGAACGGATGGTAGCCCAGCTTGCGCGCACCCTCGGACGCGACGAGCCCGCAGTACATCGGCACGCCTGGCCCCATCGCGTACCGGGTTCGCCGCGGCGACGCGAACGGATCAGCGCCGTCCTCGCCCTGCACGCCCGCGATCGTCTCCACGTGCTTGTAGAACGGCTCCAGCTCCGCGTAGCTCACCGGCCAGTCGGCAAAGTTCGCGCCGGCAATGTCACCAAGGAGCGATCGAAGGTGAAAGTCCGTCGCCTGGAAGCGCGGGTACTTCATGTCCGCATGGACCGCGCCGCCGCCGACGGTCTTCGGCAGCCCGTTCACATCGCCGACCTGCGTGCGGTCGCCCGATCGATCGTCAGGCCGGAACGTGCGCCGGTCGGTCAGCGGATCCGCCGTGACGAAGCCGCGCACGCTCATCTTCAACTCATCGTTACTGAAGACAGGGACGGGCTGATCGGGGCGCGGATCATCGAGTCCCGGGAAGTTGTTGTCGCCCGCTTCGAACACGAGCACGCGGCGGCCGTTCGTCGTCAGGACGCGCGCCGCCGCCGATCCGCCCGCACCGCTGCCGACGATGATCGCATCGAAGTCGTGCAGCCCGGTGTTGCCCAATACGCCCGGCACCCGCGACGGCTGCGCCATCCCACTCTCCTTGTACGCGCGGGCGATGGCTGCATGCTCGCCGCTCACCGACCAGGGTTCTGGATCAGAAAAACCGCTGGCCGCCGGCGCCCGCGACGATCGCCGACACAAACGTTAGCGTCTCCGCACTGAAGCCCGCTACCTCGCCCGGGTTTGGGCGCGACACGGGTGCCGACCGGATCTCGACGTACGCATCGCGCGAGGCGTCGAAGATCGAGTACCCCAGCGGCTGACTATCGCCTTCGTAGCTGATGGCGCGCCACGCAACGAGGTCCCGGTTGCCGCCGTACTCCGGCGCCGCGTACATGCCCTCAACCGTGTGCTCGACAACTTGCCGCAGAAACGCGTCGTCCGCCTCCGCCAGCACCCGATCCTGCCGCTCCACCGCCAGATCGACGAACGCCCGGCCGAACAGTTCGCGCGCGCGGGCATCGACGCCCGCAAGCCCGATGATGTACACGTCGCGCAACCCCTGCGTCCCCGACGCACCGCCCGCGCCGCCGCTGACGTGCGCCGATCCGTGAATCCGCGCGCGCCAGGCGATCTCCGCTGTGCGAGAGAGCGGCAGCGGTTGCGCGAAGCGATCCTCCGGAAATCTCGTCGATGCCGTGCCCGTGAGCTTGTCACCAAACGGCGTACGGCCGCTGAACGGGCCGCCCGCGAACACCCACGGCGGATCGTGTTCGAACGCGGTCAGCAGCCGTTCGACGTAGTCGCCAACGCCCGCCTCGACGGCGCCCGCATCGACGTCGGTTGGCACGATGCGTGCGGCGATCGCGTCGAAGGTCGCGCGCTGGTGCGGCGAGAACGCCCGGCCTGCCGGCGCGACCTCGCACCGCGCGCCGACGCTCCATGGCAGTGCAGCCGCTGCAGCCGCGGCCGCCGTCAACTTCAGGAATCCGCGCCGGTCGATGCCGTCCACTCGCGACATGGTACTGGCTCAGACCGTCGCGCGGGCCGTTACTTCGTGTGTTGGTGTTTGGGTTCTCGACGTTGGTGCGCTGATTCCGCCGCGGCGCGCTGGCCCGCTATTGGCTCGAGCCGATGTCACGTCGCCGGTAGAGCACCAGGGCCACAGCGATGAAGGCCACGGCGTACGCCGCGAGGATCAGGCCCGCAACGAGCGCCGAGTGCACGGGGACGCCACCGGCGCCGCCACCGAGCCGTGGAAGTACCGCCGGCACCTTGTTCTGCAACAGGACGATCTGCCGGTTTGTGTTCAGCAGATAGTGAGGGATATTCGACCAGGGACTTCCAGCCGCCCCTAACAATCCGTTGATCAGCGGTTCCGCAAAGGCCACGCCCATGCCAGTGCCAACGCCGGCGAGCGTCGACCGTCCAAGCACGGCGACGGCAAACGCGAGCGTCATGTAGGGCGTGAGCACCAGCAGTGTCCGCCCATAGGCCGCGAACTGGTCTCCGACGAACGTCGCTGTGAGAAAGCTTCCGCTGGCCCCGCCGTAGTACATCGCGATGATGAAGCTGTACGCGAGGGCGACGGCGATGGCGAGCAATGTCCCGACCGCGGTCAGGCCGAAGACGACGACGAGTTTCGCGAGGATGAGCTTCATCCGGCCGCTCGACACCGTCGCCATCAGGCGCACCGTGCCCCAGGCGTACTCACTGCCGATGGAGCCCGCCGCGAGGATAATCGCGAGGATGGCGCCGAACGTGCCCACGACCTGCAGGGCGTATGGCACGGCGCCCGGCAGGAAGAGTGCCTGCCGCAGGTCGATCCCGGTGAATTGGTGGCCCTCGCCGAAGTTCTGGACGCGGCTGCTTGCGCTCCAAAGCACCGAGTACAGGAGCACGACGAGTCCCATGAGGATCAGCGCGACGACCCAGGTCATCATGCGCTTGCGGAGCTTGAAGAATTCGGTCGCCATCAGTGGCACCATTACGCCGTCTCCTCGTCCGTCAGCTCAAGGAACACGCTTTCGAGATCCACTTCGGACGGACCCAGCTCTGAGAGCAACATCCCCTGCCCGGCAAGCACGCCATTGAGCTCGGCTGCCCGCACCGTTGGAGCGGCGACGCGGAGGTAGCCGTCGACATGCTCGACGCCGGTCACCCACGGGATCGCGCCGAGAAGCCGCACGAGCCCTTCGGTGTCGTCGGCTCGAAGGCGCAGATACTCCGCCCGGCCCAGCAGCTTCTCGACGGTGCCCTCCTGAATGAGCCTGCCCTTCTTCACGATAGCGATACGGTCGCTGACGGCCTGCACTTCGTGCAGCAGGTGGCTACAGAGAAACACGGAGTGGCCCTCTCGCGCGAGGCGCGGGATCAACTCGCGGATCTCACGCGTGCCGGCAGGGTCAAGACCGTTCGTGGGCTCATCGAGGATGATCAGGTCGGGATTCCGCAGAAGCGTGGACGCGATGCCGAGCCGCTGCTTCATCCCCAGCGAGTACGTCTTGTACGCGTCGCGGCCGCGTGTGTCGAGTCCCACAAGCTCCAGCATCTGCTCGATCCGGCCCTTCGGCACGTCCTGCAGCGCGATGGTCAGCGTCTTCAGGTTGTCGTACCCGGAGAGGTACGGATAGAAGGCGGGCGTTTCGATCACGGCGCCGACACGCTTCATCACGGGCCACGGATGCTTCGCGACGTCGGTATCGAAGAGGAGCACGCGCCCCTGTGTCGGACGTACGAGCCCGAGGATCATGCCAACGGTGGTGCTCTTACCGGCGCCGTTGGGGCCGAGGAAGCTAAACACCTCTCGTTCGTAGACGCGGAGATTCATGTCGGCGACGGCCGTGACATCGCCGTACTGTTTCCACAAGCCCTCCGTCCGGAGAATTTCCGTAGCCAATGATGGGCTCCTGCGCTGAGTACTTCCGTCACCTCAGTATCGCTGAGCCCGCGTTAGCGGATGTTACGGAAGGGTCACACGCAGCACCGCTGAGCTACGGTGGCGCGGGAGACACGTGCCAATCACCTTCCCCTCCAGGAGGTCGAGAGCGGCGAAGAGGGTAGTCGTGCCGTTCCGCTTGTAGTCATGGGTCATCGTCCCCGCCCGGCCGCGCTTCATCGGCAGCCCGGGCTGGGTGCGGTCGAGCGCCTGAATCTGGCTCTTCTCATCGACACAGAGCACGATCGCCTTGTCCGGCGGATTCAGGTACAGGCTCACCACGTCGGTGAGCTTCTCCGTGAACCGCGGATCCGTGGATAGCTTGAAGGTCTCGACGCGATGGGGTTGGAGGCCGTGTGCGTCCCAAATGCGTTGCACGGTGGCGGCACTCACGTCTTGCACGCGCGCCATCGTGCGGCTTCCCAGGTGAGGTGCTCCGGCTTGGGCAGGCACTGATGGGCCTGCACCTTCGTGAACTGCGCGAAGCTCCCCCAGTTTGTCTCGTAGCCCCAGATCCGGTTGGACGGCGAGATGATCGGGTCGCCGCCCGCTTTGATGAACGGGTCGTTCACATCCCACATGCCGCAATGAAGCACCACGTGCTCGCCCACCCGAACGTTGGTGACGTCCACGCCAACGGCCCAGACGATCCCTGACGCGTCGCTGCCACCGATGTGGAACTCGGACGGGGCGCCGTTTCGCTGCTGCACCTTCACCATGTCGAGCGGCAAGCCGAGGGCTGCCCAGACTTTGTTGTAGTTGATGCCCGCGGCCATGACGTAGACCAGTACCTCGTCGGACGCAAACTGTGGGACATCAACCACTTCCACCTGGAAGGCTTCCGCCGGCGGGCCGAGCCGCGCGGAGCGAATCAGGCTCGCGTACATTCGTTGTGGCACGTGGCCCAGGGGCGGCGTCTCGCCGAGTTCGTAGAGGTCCTTGATGAGCGCGGTGCTCATCGCGTCCCCGAGAGTGTGGTCGCGAGCGCGTCTACGGGCGCCGCGCCCGTCAGGACCTCACCGAGCACCGCATACCTCGCCGACGTCATGTCGATCACGTTCTGAGGCAGAGATGGTGCCGGTGGGCGCTTGTCCCACCCCACAGCGAGGAGATGATCGCGGATCACCTGCTTGTCGAAGCTGTCCTGGGAGCGCCCTCGTTGATACCGCTCCGTGAGCCAGTAGCGAGACGAGTCGGGCGTGAACACCTCATCGATGACCATCAGCTGCCCGTCGTGCAGCCCGAACTCGAGCTTGGTATCAGCGAGCAGCAGGCCTCTCTCACTGGCCACCTCCGCAGCGCGGCCATACAGCCGGAGGCTCGTGTCACGTAGCTGGCTGGCCCAGTCGACACCGACGAGCCGTTCGCACTCCTCGCACGAGATGTTTTCGTCATGCTCGCCTTCTGGAGCCTTCGTCGAGGGCGTGAAGAGCGGTTGCCGCAACTGTTCGCTCTCCGCGAGACCGGCCGGGAGTGGAATCTCGCAGACGGTGCCCCGCTTCTGATATTCGCTCCATCCTGATCCCGCCAGGTAGCCACGGACAATGCACTCGACGGGGAAGGGTTGCGCGCGGCGCACGAGCATGGACCGTCCTTCGAGGATCTGTGCGTGCGGACGGCATTCGGGTGGAAACTCGTCGACCGATGCGGACAGCAGGTGCGTTGGTGCAACGTCGACGAGCTGCGTGAACCAGAACAGTGAGATCTGCGTGAGCGCGCGGCCCTTGCCCGGGATGCCGTCTGGAAGCACGACGTCAAAGGCGGACACCCGGTCCGTGGCGACGATCAGGAGCCGATCGCCGACTTCATACACGTCGCGAACCTTGCCGCGCCGCAGCAACCTCAAGCCGCTGAGGCTCGTCTTCACCACAACCTCGCTGCTCATGACCCTCTCTCCCCTTTTTACATGCAAGATTTTGCATGTGTATTGCCACAGGATACCCGCTTGTTCACTCCTGTGTCCAGTTGGCCCCCACCGCGCGGGGCTCAGGTGAGCAGTCGGCTCAATTCGAAATAGAGCGGGATCCCGAGTGTCACGTTGAACGGAAACGTCAGCGCAAGCGGCAGTGTCCCGTAATAGCTCGGATTCGCTTCCGGGATGGACTGGCGGACTGCCGCAGGCGCGGCGATATAGGATGCGCTTGCTGCCAGAACCGCGAGTAACGTCGTACCACCGTGGCTCAGACCCACCGCGGCGCCCACGACGATGCCCAGGCTCGCCCCGATGAGCGGCATGTAGATTGCGAAGGCAGCCAGACCCCACCCCATACCCTTGAAGTCACCAAGGCGCGCGCCGGCCTTAAGCCCCATCTCCAACAAGAACAGGGTGAGCAGACCAGCGAATGGGTCGATAAAGAACGCACCTGTCTGGGCGTGTCCGTCGGACCCTGACAGGATGCCTACGAGCAACGCGCCCAGCAGGATCACAACGCTACCGCTGGTGAATAGGTGCGTGATCTCGTGTCCGGCGTCCACGGAGTCTCGGCGTGCAAGCCAAATCGCAACCATGATCGCAGGAGCCTCCATGAGGGCCATCATGGCGACGAGCTGGCCCTCATACGCGACGCCCTGACGCGTGAGAAACTCCGCCGCCGTAACAAAAGTGACTACGCTCACGGATCCGTAGTGAGCTGCAAGCGCAGCCCGGTCGAAACGCGTGAGCCGTGACAATCGATCGAGAAGCAGAAACGCGATGACCGCGATCGCGAGACCGAGCGCCACGGCAGCGGCCAGTTGGAGCGCTATTTCCCCGCTGAAGCCGGCCTCGCGTAGCCGCCAGCCGCCCTTGAGGCCTATCGCCGCGAGGAGGTAGATGCTCAGCCCCTGGGCGATGGCCGCCGGAATGGCGAGATCCGACCGCACGCGGGCCGCAACGATTCCGAGCACGAAGAACAACAAGGGGGGCGCGAGAAGGTTGTCTCGCGCGGCTGTGATCGTCTCCAGAAGACCTCCACAGATGCAAGATTTTGCTGGTGTTGCCAAGAGTATCGTGTGGGCCTGGTGAGCGCCAGCGTTCGGGTGTATACTTGACCAACCATGCCAAAACTTGCACGTGTAAGACGGCAATCATCGACAAGCACCGAGGCGACCCGGCGGCGGCGCTGGACGTTTCTGACGAATCACGCGACGGTCCTGATCCACGTCGCCGGACATCCGGACGATACCATCAGCCTCATTGCCGAGACACTTGAGTTGACGGAGCGCACGACCGCCTACGTGCTTTCAGATCTGCGAGCGGCCGGCTACATCGACGTACGCCGAGTCGGCCGCCACAATCATTACAAAGTGCGTATGGGGAAACCGCTGAGACGCGATTCGCACCGCCGTGCTCATGTCCGGGACCTGCTCGAGTCGCTCTCTGCACTCGATTAGCATCCGCCCGTTGTCCAGGGGTCTTACATGCATTTCACCGCGTCCGCACCTCATCTAAAAAACGCACCTCGTCGATCGACCAGCTGCGGGCCGAACTGCCCCCTTCGGCGTTCGCTTTCAACCCGAGACACGTTCGCCGCGTATCAGCCAGCCACCACATCGAAAGCTGCTTCATGACAGCAATCTGGCGCAGCGCCGCCGTCCAAAAGTGGGCGATTGCCATCAAGATCGCACCGATCCTCGTCGGACTGGTCGCGGCCAGAGCCGTTGTGGATGCCACGGACGCCAGCTTCGTCGACCTGACGGTACATCCGTCACGCGTACGCAAACATGGAGGAGCCTCGCGCCCAAAAGCCGGTGGTCGGACGTGTTGACGCGCTGGTAAGAGCATCATCGCGACACGCGGCATCCACGGCAGATTTCGGCGACCGTTGCGCTTCATCCCGGTTGGTTCCATTTTTCACCAGTACGTGGCGTGAGTCTTCGTTGAGTCACCGGTAGAAAAGGGCGAGAGGGGCTCGCGCGTCGCCACATAATCGGTAAAGGGTGAACAAACGGTGAGCGTGGGGGGCTCGATCCCGCGCCGAACGTGCCCGTGTTTCGTCGATCTAGATTCGAAAATGGTGCCGAAGGTGGGAGTCGAACCCACACCCCGATCGCTCGGGAACGGCTTTTGAGTCCCGCAAATTTCGCACCAACCGATCCCGTTCGCTCCCAACTAGATGCGATTCGTCCCTGATGCTCGCCGGCTAGGTTGCGTTTCGTCCCGTTAGTCCACATCTAATCACAACGAAGGTGTGAACAACATGTGAGCAAGACGTCGGCTCACATGGTCGCCTGAATCCGGTACACAGGATGCGTTCCGCTACCCCTCCAGACGACGCGGCCTCGGCGAACAATGCGACGGCGGTATTGGTCCGGCGGCACGCCTTGGGCGCAATAGTTCACGCGTCCATAACCTGTACGTAATCCGTCCGTCACACAACTGCGCCATCATGGCTTCGTTATCAGGTGCATCCGATCGCTGCTAGGGTTCCGTCCGCTACGGCGGGGACTGGTCCGAGAGCAGCAGCCCGCAACAGCGGGCCACACGGCGGGACAAAAGCCCGGGAGGTAGATACCTCTTGGGCTTTTTCATTTTGGAGGGACTGACATGATGAAGCGGTGGGCCCTAGCGGCGAGCGTGATCGCGATGGTTGCGGTAGTCGCGTGCGGCGGAAGCGATAAGAAAACCTCCACTCCGGCGGCCGGTACCCCGGCGACTGGCGGAACGACCGCGAGCCCCGCGGCGAGCGGCGGTAGCACGACGCTCAAGCTCGCATTCCTTGCGGACATGAGTGTGCCGGATCCCGATGTCTTCTACGATATCGAGGGCAACACCGTCATCCTCTCGACGTACGAGGGATTGCTCCGCTACAAACCCGACTCCACGGACTTCGAAGGAGTGCTAGCCAGTTCCTGGGACGTTTCGCCCGACGGGACGACCTACACATTCAAGCTGCGGCCTAACGTGAAGTTCCACGATGGCACGCCGTTCGACAGCGCGGCGGCCAAGGCGAGCTTCCAGCGGCGGATCGATGTCGCGAGCGCGCCCGCCTACATGCTGGCGGACGTCACCGACATGCAGACGCCCGATCCGTTGACATTCGTCGTGAAGCTGAAGACGCCCGTCGCGCCGTTCTTGCACTTCATGGCATCCAGCTGGGGCCCCAAGATGATGAGCCCGACGGCGCTCGCGGCGCACGCCGGCAGCGACTTCGGTCAGACGTACCTCAAGAGCGCCGATATCGGCACGGGACCGTTTACGCTCGCGTCGTTCGATCGCGGCCAGCGCTACACCCTTGCCCGATTCGCCGGCTATTGGGGCACAGCGCCCTACTTCAAAGATGTGCAGATCGACATCGTCCCGGACACCGGTACGCAGCGCCTGCGGCTCGAGAAGGGCGACCTCGACGTCATCCTGCACAGCTTCCCGGTATCCGAGCTGAGCGGATTGCAGTCGAACAAGGATCTCAGCGTCAAGACGTTTACCTCGTTTCTGCAGTCGTACCTCTACCTCAACACCACAAAGGGCGCGTTCGCGAACCCAGCCGTGCGAAAGGCTGCGGCGCAGGCGCTGGATGCGGCCGCAATCGTGAAGGACGTGTATGGCGACTACGGCAGTAGGGCCGCGTCGATGTATCCGGGCACACTCGTAAAGAGCGGCGACGCGCCGTTTACGATCGCCCCCGACGCCGCAGCGGCGAAGGCAGCCGTCACCGCCGCCGGCGGCGCAAAGATCGATTTCGCATTCACGTCCGACGAGAGCGGCATCCAACGCCGTCTTGGCGAGATTATTCAGCAAAAGCTCGAAGCCGCCGGGTTCCAAGTCACCGTGCGCCAGGTGGAACTGCCCATGGTGTACGACTGGGCGACCAACCCCGGTAACGGCGCTGACCTATTGCTCATGACGAATACACCGGATGGCGGCCATCCCGATACGTGGGCGCGCATTGTCTGGCAGTCGAAGGGCGGACTGAACTTCCTCGGGTACAACAATCCGGCGGTCGACTCCGCGCTCGATGCGGTGATCGTCCAGACGGACGCGGCGAAGGCAGCGACGGCCTACGCGCACATCGGCGACCTCGTCGCCGCCGATGCGGCGTACATTCCAATTGCCAACGTCAAGGACTTCATGATCCTGCGCGCCGATCTCGATGGCGTCGCGCACATTCCAAACTATCCATGGACGCTCGATCTCGCGAAATTGAAGAGGAAGGGCGGATGACAAGACTTCTTCTCGCCCGCGGTGCAGCGCTCGTCGCGATCCTCTTCGCGCTCTCGTTCGTCGTCTTCGCGCTGCAGGTGCTCATACCAGCCGATCCTGCCCGTGCGTACCTCGGCGCGAACGCGTCGCGAGAGGCGGTTGCCCGCAAGCGCGAACAGCTCGGCTTGAACGACCCTGCGCCGGTGCAGTACGGGCGGTTTCTCGGGCGCGTCGTCCGGGGCGATCTGGGCGAGAGCTTGCGCTCGCGCAGGCCCGTGTCGACCGACCTTCGCAAGTTCGGGCCGGCGACAGCCGAGCTGGCGCTCGTCAGCGCGACGTTCGCCGCCGTCCTCGGCGTTGCGGTCGGCGTGCTGGGGGCACGCGGCGGCAAACTGGCGCGGGCCGCGCGCCTCGTGTTGACGTCGGGCGCGTCGCTGCCGCCGTTCCTCATCGCCATCGTCTCGATCCTCGTGTTCTATCGCTACCTGGGCTGGCTGCCGGCGTCTGGACGCCTCGATGGAACAGCTCCCGGTGGCCCGACGAACTTTCTTCTCATCGACACGCTGCTGGCATTCGATCTGGCCGGGTTCAAGGACGCCGCGCTGCATCTGGTGTTGCCCGCCGCCTGTCTGGCGATCGGCCCCGCCGTGGCCATCGCACGCACGCTGCGCGCATCGCTGCTGGGTGTGATGACGCAGGACTACGTGCGCACCGCACGCGCAAAGGGCATATCCGAATATGGCGTTGTGCTCCGCCACGGCCTCCGCAACGCCATCAACGCGCCGCTGACCATGGCCGGCCTGCAGTTCGGACTGTTGCTCTCGGGTGTCGTGGTCGTCGAGCAGATCTTCGCCTGGCCGGGCCTCGGTTCGTACACCGTGCAGGCGATCAAGTACGCCGATTTCCCGGCGATAGCAGGCGTCACGTTCGTGCTGTGCACCGCGTACGTCTTCGTGAACTTCGCTGTGGACGTTGCTCAGGCGTTGGCCGATCCACGTATTCGTGCGTAGAGAAGAAGAATCACGGCCGCCTCGAATCGGACGTGAGCAGAAGAGAGAACAGCGAATCGCCACGGTTACCACGGCGTTTCTTAGTGAGGAGTGGACAGTGACAAAGACCGACGACGAGCGGGCGGAGCTACAGGGATCGTGGGCGCTCAACAAGGAACACGAGCTGAGCCGCGCTGGCGAGCAAGCCGAAATCAAACGATCGCTCGAGCTGGGGCTTGAGGGTGCGCCGTCGATCGACGATCGCACGATTAGCTGCTTCAGCCGCGGCGAGCTGCCGCACTTCGCCGGCATCAACACGTTCCTCAAAGCACCCTACCTGGAGGATGTGCGAAAAGTCGGCGAGCACGCCGTCGCCATCATGGGCGTGCCGTTCGATACAGGCACGACCTACCGGCCCGGTACGCGCTTCGGCCCGCAGGCGATGCGACGCATCTCCGGCCTTTACGGGAGCTACAGCTTTGAGCTGGGCGTCGATCTGCGCGAGTCGCTCGACATGGTCGATATCGGCGATGTGTTCGTCATCCCCGCCAACCTGGAGAAGAGCTTCGATCAGATGACGAAGGCAGTGTCGCACGTCGTCGAAGCCGGCACGCTGCCTGTGATCCTCGGCGGCGACCATTCGATCGGCTTTCCCGATCTGCGCGGCCTGGCCCGGCACGTCGATGGCAACGTCGGCATCATCCACTTTGACCGTCACCTCGACACGCAAGAGAAGGACATGGACGAGCGGATGCACACGTGTCCGTGGTTCCACAGCACAGAGCTGCCCAACGTGTCGCCCGCGAACCTCGTGCAAATCGGCATCGGCGGCTGGCAGGTGCCGCGCAAGGGCGTCGAGGTGGCGCGCGACCGCGAGACGACGGTGATCACCGTCGACGATGTCGAGCGGTTGGGCATCGACCGCACCGCCGAGATGGCGCTCGAGATCGCCTGGAAGGGTTGCAAGGCCGTCTACCTCAGCTTCGATATCGACTGCATCGAGTGCGCGCTCGTCTCCGGAACCGGCTGGCCGGAGCCGGGCGGCTTCCTTCCGCGTGAGGCGTTGAGCCTGGTGCGCAAGGTCGCGGCGGAAGGCATCGCCGGCATGGAGATCGTCGAAGTGTCGCCGCCGTACGACCACGCGGACACGACGGCCCTGATGGGCGTCCGCGTCGTGCTGGACGTGCTGGCGACCCTGGTCAAGAACGGCAAGGTGAAGACGAAGACGCCGGTGACCGGACCGGCGTAGCCAGAGACGAAACGGAGCGTGCCGCGATGATGCTGACGCCGCGCGAGCAGGAGAAGCTACAGATCTACGTGCTGGCGGAGCTGGCTCGGCGGCGGCGCGCACGCGGCACGAAGCTCAACTACGCCGAGGCGATCGCGCTGATCAGCGAAGCGATCATGGAAGGCGCGCGCGACGGCCGCACCGTCAGCGACCTGATGGATTTCGGCCGCACGATCGTCACCAGCGACGACGTGATGGACGGCGTCGCGAACCTGGTGCCCGTCGTACACGTCGAGGCGACGTTCCCGGACGGGACGAAGCTGGTCACCTGCCACGAGCCGATCGCACCGGCGGTGCCGGCATGAAATCGTCGTTCTACCTGCTGGCCGACGGCGATATCGAGATCAACGCGGGCCGCGCTGTCGCGACGATTGAAGTCGCCAACACGGGCGACCGCGCCGTGCAGGTCGGCTCGCACTTCCACTTCTTCGAAGCGAACAAAGCGCTGCGATTCGTCCGCGACGCCGCCTACGGCATGCGACTCGACATCCCGTCTGGCACATCGGTACGCTTCGAGCCGGGCGACACGCAGCACGTCGACCTCGTTGCGATCGGTGGCGCGCGCCGCGTGTTCGGCGCCAACGGCGCTGTCAACGGCCCGCTGCGCCCGGTGGCGCCATGAGCCTGATCCGTCGCGACCGGTACGCGCGCCTCTATGGTCCGACGACCGGTGATCGCTTTCGCCTGGCCGACACGGTGCTGACGGCCGAAATCGAGCACGACTCCGCCGTCTATGGCGAAGAAGCCGTGTTTGGCGGCGGCAAGAGCATCCGCGACGGCATGGCGCAGATGGCAGGCATCACGAACGCGCAGGGCGCGCTCGATCTCGTCATCACGAACGTCATCGTCATGGATCCGATGATCGGCATCGTCAAAGCGGATATCGGCGTCAAGGCGGGGCGGATCGCTGGCATCGGCAAGGCCGGCAACCCGGACACGATGGACGGCGTCGACCCGCAGCTGATCATCGGCGCCGGGACGGAAGTGATCGCCGGCGAACATCTCATCGCGACGCCGGGCGCGATCGACGCGCACATCCACATGATCGCGCCGCAGCAGGCGTGGCACGCGCTCAGCAACGGCATCACGACGCTGATCGGTGGCGGCACCGGTCCGGCGGACGGCACGAACGCGACGACGAGCGCGCCCGGTCCGTGGAACATCGGGATGATGCTGCGTGCGGGAGAGTCGCTCCCGGTGAACTGGGGTGTGCTGGGCAAAGGCAACTCAAGTTTGCCGGATTCTCTGCGGGAGCAAGTCGCCGCAGGCGCCTGCGGACTGAAGGTGCACGAAGACTGGGGCGCGACGCCCGCAGTGCTCGACTGCGCGCTCACGGTGTGCGACGAGATGGATGTGCAGCTCGCGATCCACACCGACACCCTGAACGAATCCGGCTTCGTCGAAGACACGATCGCGGCGATCGCCGGGCGCGTCGTGCATACGTATCACACCGAAGGCGCCGGCGGCGGGCATGCGCCCGATGTGATCCGGATGGCGGGCGAAGCGAACGTGCTGCCGTCGTCCACCAACCCGACGCGGCCGTTCACGATCAACACGCTGCCGGAGCACCTGGACATGCTGATGGTCTGCCATCACCTGAGCCCCGACGTGCCGGAAGACATCGCGTTCGCCGAGAGCCGCATCCGGCCGCAGACGATGGGCGCCGAAGATGTGCTGCACGATCGCGGCGTGATCAGCATGTACTCGTCCGACTCGCAGGCGATGGGCCGCGTCGGCGAGACGTTCACGCGCCTGTTCCAGACCGCCGACAAGATGCGTCGCACAACAGGGCCGCTCGCCGACGACAGCGAGCGGAACGACAACGCGCGCATTCTCCGCTATCTGGCGAAACTCACAATCAATCCCGCGATCACACACGGCATCGCGGCCCACGTCGGATCACTCGAGTCCGGGAAGCTCGCCGACATCGTGCTGTGGCCGATTGCGTTCTTCGGAGCGAAGCCCAAAATGGTGATCAAGGGCGGCATGATCGCCTGGTCGGTGATGGGCGACCCGAACGCCTCGATCCCCAACGTCGAGCCCGTGCTGTACCGGCCGATGTTCGGTGCGCATCCGGACGTGATCCCGCACACGAGCCTGACGTTTCTGTCGAAGGCTGCCGTCGGCTTGGGCGTCCCGGCGCAGCTCGGACTGCGGCGCAAGATCGCGGCGGTTGGCGGCTGCCGCACCATCGGCAAGCGGGACATGGTGCGCAACGACGCACTGCCACACATCGAGGTGAATCCCGAGACCTACGAGGTGCGCCTGGACGGCGAGTTGGCCGAATCAGCGCCCGTCGCCGAGTTGGCGCTCGCGCAGAAATACTTCGTGGTATAGCGATGAACGAACTGCTCACGGCATTGCAGTACGGCGACACGGGCTACCCGGCCGGTGCGTACGCTCACAGCTTCGGCCTTGAGACCGCGTTCGACGAAGGGCACATCGCCGGCGCCGACGCGCTCGAGCGCGCGGCGCGTGCGCTGCTCACACAGCAGACCGCACGAACCGACGCCGTTGCCGCGGCCGCCTGCGCCCGCGCGGCGCATCGGCGCGATACGACCGCGTTCTGCGAGGTCGATCGCCGTCTCACGGCGACGCGTGCACCGCGCGAAGCGCGCGAGGCGTCGCTTCGCGTAGGGCGCCAGATGCTGGCAACGGCGACGGCCTGCGAGTCAGATACATGGCTCGAAGCGCTAACAAACGCCGTCGCGCGCGGCGAAGCCGACGGCAACTACGCGTGCGTTGCCGGCGCGATTCTCGGAAGTCGCGGCGGCGCGCCGGACGCGGTGGCGGCGTTGGTCATCTGGAGCACAATCTCAGGGCTCGTGAACGCCGCCGTGCGGCTGGGCGGCATCACACACGTCGAAGCGCAGCACATCATCACGCGGCTGCGCCCGCTCGCCGCGGATCTGACGCGAACCGCGGCTGCCTCGGCCGCGGAGCGCATGGCGGGGTCAGCGCCGCTGTTCGAGATCTGGTCGATGCGACACGAAGCGGCCACGACGCGGCTGTTTGCGTCATGAGGAGATGCAGATGACGCGAGCAAAGTTGCATGTCGGCGTTGGCGGGCCCGTCGGATCGGGCAAGACGGCGCTCATCGAGGCGATCGTGCCGCGCCTCATCGCCGCCGGCGACGGCGTGCTCATCGTCACGAACGACATCGTCACGACCGAAGATGCCGAGCATGTGCGGCGTACGCTTGCGGGCATGCTCATGCCAGCTCGCATCGTCGGCGTCGAGACGGGCACGTGCCCGCACAGCGCCGTCCGCGAAGATCCCAGCGTCAATCTGATCGCGATGGCCGATCTCGAAACGCGATTTCCGGACGCCGACTGGCTGTTTCTCGAAAGCGGCGGCGATAACCTGACGCTGACGTTCAGCGCCGCCGTCGCCGACATCTCGATCTACGTCATAGATGTCGCAGGCGGCGAGAAGATCCCGCGCAAGCGCGGCCCGGGTGTCATCAAGGCCGACCTCCTCGTCGTCAACAAGACCGATCTGGCGGATCTTGTCGGCGCCAGCCTTGACGTGATGGCGCGCGATTCGGATGTCGTGCGCAACGGACGCCGGACGATCTTTACCAACTGCCGCACGGGTGAAGGTGTCGACGACGTGGTGCAGTGGCTACGAACCGTGCATGCTCAACGCGAGCCGAAGGAGGACGCCGTTGCCGGCAATCGCTCCTGACATTGGGACGCGCTCGCTCGCCGGGAGCCTCGCGCTACGCGCCGTCGCCGACGGCGACGGAATGACGCGCCTCGTCGAGATCGAGCGTCGCCCACCCATGCAGGTGCAGCGGCCGCTGTACCTCGATGCAGCACATCCCGGCCTCGCGACCGTGCACCTGATCAACGCGACGGCCGGACTCTTTTCCGGCGACGATCTCGGCCTGCGCATCGACGTGTGCAACGGCGCTCGCCTCGCGGTGGGCACGCCGGCGATGACGCGCGTGTATACGATGCCGGACGGCGGCACAGCGACGAGCCGCGTCGATCTGCGCGTCGGCGCTGGCGGATACCTGGAGCACCTGCCTGCGCCGACGATTCTGTGCCGGGAAGCTGCTCTGCTGCAGGAGATGCACATCGACCTGGCTCAGGACGCGCACGTCGCGATCGGCGAAGCGTGGGCCTTCGGCCGCGCGGCGCACGGTGAGTTGCACGCGTACCGAGAACTGCATGCACGCACGGAACTGCGCCGAGCCGGATCGCTCGTTCTTGCGGATGCGCTTGTACTAGGGCCGCTGCTGGATTCACCGGGGCCCCTGGTCGGTTGCTATGCGGCGTACGGCACGCTGACGCTCACCGGCCCGCGCGTCGATGCCGCGCTGCTCGCCGGCATCCGCCGCCTGCTTGACGAGCGAGCCAGTCCGATACTCGCGGGTGCTTCGACTCTGGCACGCGATGGCGGCATCGGCGTGCGCGTGCTCGGTGCGTCGGCGAACAGCGTCCAAACGACGTTGATAGATCTCATGTCGGAGTTTCGGGGGTACGTCCTCGATGCGGAGCGATCGCCCATCACCGCCGACCGGACAGACCACGCTTGCGGAGGAGTGCAATGAACACGATCGTCGGCAATCCCGTCCTGCTCGTCATCGATATCCAGAAGGATGGATGGCATCCGGACGCGTCGGGCATCCCGATCATGGCCGGCTTCCCGCAAGTCGTCGAGCGGTCGGCGCGGCTGCTTGCCGCCGCCCGGCGCGCAGATGTGCCCGTGATCTTCGTGCTGGAGGAGCACCGCCGCAGCGGCATCGACATCGGCCGCGAGCTGGACGGCGCGGAGACGATGCACTGCGTCGAGGGCGCGGCCGGAACCACACTCACGGACGAGCTACAGCCGCAGGGCGACCGCGAGTTCTTCTTCAAGAAGCGGCGCTACTCATGCTTCATCGGCACCGAGTTGGACATCCTCTTGCGCGCGCTCCGCGCTGAAACGCTGATTATGATCGGCTGCTTGACCGATGTCTGCGTCCACTACACGGCCGCCGATGCGCACCAGCGCGACTACGTCATTCGCGTCATGCCCGATTGTGTGCTCGGCTCGTCGGAGGCGGCGCATCAGGCATCGCTGAACGCGATCGCGTATTTGCAGCGCGACGCGCTCGTCTCGTCGACGGACATGATCGCGGCGCTGGAGGCGACGGTGACGGCACGGGTATGACGTTGTTGATGAAACGCACGCAGGATCACGCTGCCGCGCCCACCGACTCCATCGATGTGGCGTCCGTGCGCGATCTGCGCGTCACGTTTCCGGGCGGCGTCCAGGCGCTGCGGTCGATCTCCTTTGACATCAAGAAGGGCGAGATCCTCGGGCTCGTCGGCGAGTCCGGGTCGGGCAAGAGCGCGATCGGATTGTCGCTGCTGGGGCTGCTGCCGCCGACGGCGCGCGTCCAGGGAGAGGCGCGCGTCGCTAGCGTCAACATGGTGGGCGATGACGCCGACATGCGCCGATCTGTCCGCCGCCGTCACCTTGGAGCCGTCTTTCAGGATCCGATGACGTCGCTGAACCCGACGATGCGGATCGGCGCGCAGGTCGCCGAAGCGCTCGGCCGGCGCGCGCGTGCCGAAGACGTGATCGAGCTGCTCACCCGCGCCGGTGTGCCCGAGGCAGAGCGGCGTCTGGCGCAGTACCCGCACGAACTCTCGGGCGGGCTGCGGCAGCGTGTCATGATCGCCATGGCGATCGCGGGATCGCCGTCGCTGGTGATCGCCGACGAGCCGACGACCGCACTCGATGTCACCATTCAGGCCCAGGTGCTGAGGCTTCTCGCCAGCCTTCGCGACGACACGAACGCGGCGATCCTGCTGATCACGCACGACCTTGCGGCCGCCGCGGCGGTCGCCGATCGGATCGCGGTCGTCTACGCGGGCCGTCTCGTCGAGATCGGCGCGACATCGGATATCCTTCGCAACTCCGACCACCCCTACACGCGCGGGCTGCTCGACGTCCGTCTGACCCGCACGTCGCCGCGCGATCATCCGCTCGACAGTCTCCCTGGCGAGCCTCCGGACGCGCGCCAGCCGCCGCCGGGATGCGCATTCGCTCCGCGCTGCAGCCTCGCGACCGATCTCTGCGCGACGGTGATGCCGGATCCGCAGCGCGCTCACCACGACGGCCTGGTGGCATGCCACCGTCCGGGCGAATGGCGCACGTCCCACATCGCGGCTTCCACGTGGCCGAATGAATCGGTGGCGGCGGAGCGTTTCGCGCACCATGCCCTCGTACTCAGCGGTGTGCACAAGCGTTTTCATGTCCGCGGGTCGCGCGGCGAGATCCACGCAGTTCGCGGCGTCACGATCACGGTGCCGCCGCACAGCTCCCTCGCACTCGTTGGCGAAAGCGGTTGCGGCAAGTCTTCGCTGCTCCGCATCATCGCGGGGCTGATGCCGCCCGATAACGGTGAAGTCTCGTGGGAGGGGACGACGCGCCCGCAGATGGTCTTCCAGGACGCCGGCGCCTCGCTGACCCCGTGGCTCACGGTGGGCAGCCTGTTTGAAGAGCGACTTACGCTCGAGAAGATTCCCCGTGATCAGCGTGCGGAGATCATCGCCAGCACGCTGACGCGTGTCGGATTGCCCGCCGATGTCCTGAAGCGCCGACCACAGCAGCTCTCCGGCGGCCAACGCCAGCGCGTCGCCATCGCGCGCGCGATCATCGTGCCGCCAAGCCTGCTTCTCTGCGACGAGCCGATCTCCGCGCTCGACGTTTCTCTCGCCGCACAGGTGCTCAATCTGCTCGGCGTACTGCGGCGCGAACTCGGCATGGCGATGCTCTTTGTCACGCACGATCTCGCGGCGGCTCGCGTCATCGCGGACGAGATCGCGGTGATGTACCGCGGCGCGATCGTTGAACGCGGCCCGGCGGACGACGTCATCGCGCATCCCCTGCATCCGTACACGCGCAGTCTGATCGAGTCGCTCCCGGACGCCGGCGGGGCGCTGATACGGCGCTTGATCGAGCCGCCAGCCGACGATGAGGCGGGAGGGTGCTCGTATCGAGCGCGCTGTCCGCTGGCCCAGGCGTCGTGTGCCGAGCGAGAGCCGCGTCTGATGCACGTCCGCGATGGCCGGCACGTCGCTTGCCCGATTGTAGGAGGTGGCTGATGGCGGTCGCTGAACCAGTGCGCGCCTCTCCTCGATTCCGGATGCCATCCGTGCGCCTGCGTGGCGCCGCGGGCGTCGATGTTGTCGGCATCGTCGTGCTCGTCGTCATCTCCTTCATCGCGCTGGCTGCGCCGTGGTTGGCGCCGCATGGTACGAGCGAGTCGCTGCCCCTCGGTTCGTTTCACGCGCCAACGTGGGCGGCGCCCATGGGCACGGACGATCTCGGCCGCGACGTCTTCAGCCGGGTGCTGTTTGGCATCCGCGCTTCATGGCTTTCGGCGATTATCGTGATCGCCAGCGGCGTCCTGATTGGCGGCATCATCGGGCTCACTGCCGGCGCCGCAGGCGGCATCATCGACGCGGTGTTGATGCGCATCACCGACCTGTTCCTGGCGCTGCCGGGCCCGCTGCTCGCGCTCGCTGTCGTCGCGATCATCGGCCCGAGCCTGCGGAACACGCTCGTCGCCGTGGCGATCGTCTGGTGGCCCTGGTACGCGCGTATCGTCCGCGCGGAAGTGCACGCCTTGGCCGCACGCCCGCACGTCGATGCCGCAAAGCTGAGCGGCGCGCGTGGCATCCGGCTTGCCCTGCGGCACCTGCTGCCCGGCGCGTTCGCGCCCGTACTTGTCACGGCGTCGCTGGATGTCGGCAACCTCGTGCTGACGCTCGCGGGGCTCAGCTTCCTGGGACTCGGCGCGCCACCGCCGGCGCCGGAGCTGGGATCGATGACGGCGCGCGCACTTCCGTACTTGCTGGGGCACTGGTGGATCCCGGTGTTTCCGGCCGTCGGTGTGTTCGTGCTTGCGTTTGCCGCCAATCTAGCTGGCGACGCGCTGCAAGACATCTTCGACATCTCGTGACAGCGGCCATGTTCGAACATCCCTGGTACCACGTCAGTCAGATCGCGACTGGCGTCTACTGCATCGCCGAGCCATCGCACGTCAACAGCTTCCTTGTCGTCGGCAAAGAGCGCGCGGCACTGATCGACACCGGGCTTGCGATCGGCGATCTCGCGAGTTGCGTGCGGGCGATCACGAAGCTGCCGATCGTCGTCGTGAACACGCACTATCATCACGATCACACCGGCAACAACTGGCGCTTCGACGACATCGCGATTCATGAGCACGGCGTGCAGCAACTCAGCGTCGACACCGATCCCTTGGAATGCGCGTTCTTCATGTCGTACATCGGGCACCTCATCGAGGCGTCGCGCGCGGCGGACGTGCTGGACAAGAGCTACTTCCATCTGTTCGAAGGCGCCAGCCGACCCCGTCCGTTTCCGGCCGACTTCGATCCGGCGACATACGCCGTGAAAGGAACGCGCGCCACGCGCATCTTGAAGGACAACGACGTCGTCGATCTCGGCGGGCGCCAGCTGCGTGTGCTGCATACGCCCGGCCACACGCCGGACAGCATCTGCCTCCTCGACAGCTCATCGGGCACGTTGTTCGGCGGCGACACGATCAACACCGGCCCCGTCTACGCGCAGGGCCACGACTCAAGCATCATCGACTTTCAACGATCCTGTCGCCGGTTGGCCGAGATCCGCGGCGATGTCGCGCGCGTCGGCGTCGCGCACTTCGGGCGCACGGTCATCGACGCGGGCATCCTCGCAGAGCACGCGGACGGTTTCGATCGCGTGATCGACGGTACGGCGCGCTGGAGAGTAGGCCGCGACTACTCGAGCGAAGTTGCTGAGGCATGCTTTGACCGCTTCTCGGTCTTCGTACCACTGACATCGGAATACTGTAGGGCTTTGCATCATTCGGGCCGATGAATTGGCAAAGGTACGAGCGTGTGAGCGCCATTCGGGCGGCGACGCCAAGATCCATCCGCTGAAGGGATCGCAACAGAGGACTGCGCGATGGGTGACAAGAGCCCTCAGCGCAGATGACCGCCCTCGCCCTTCGCGTGTCCATGCCTGTTCAGCGAAATGTGGCGCGATCCTGGCCGTGCTGACGACGGTCGTCCACTTCAACAACGGCCTGGGCGGGCGTATTTCTTCGTCGTGCGGCCGTTCCACCGGTTGAGCGTGACCTCACTGCTGCGTAACGCGGCCCGCCAGCTCGAAGGCGAACGGTCGGCTCGCGCCGTTGACATCTAGCCATATCACTGCCACACGAATCCTGGAGGAGTCGCTGCCGGGCGATCGCCAGCTTTAGCGACGGGATCCAGCCTCGCAGCCCGGAGATGCGGGACCCAAGTCGCCTGCCGAGGCAAGATCGCCTTTGCGAATCGGGCTTTTCGTATTCAAGAAGTTGGTAGCGCCAGCAGGCGCTACTTCGAAACGAGTCGAGCCACGTGTTCGGGAGAGCACCCGAAACCGTGCGCGGCTGCCCGCCCGGCGCGACCTACGGCGGCTTCTCCGCCTTCACGATCTTCCACCTGGCCATGTTATCCGCTGGCCGGACAGCCCGCTTTTCAGGGATCCGTCGCTGGCGGCAGCAGGCGGTAGCCGGCGCCGCGCACCGCCTGGATCAGCGGCCGTACCCCGGGCAGGTTGACCTTGCGTCGCAGATACCCGACGTAGACATCGACGACGTTGCTGCCCGGGTCGTAGTCGTAGTCCCACACGTGCCCGAGGATCTGCGCCCGCGAGAGGATCTGGTGGGGGTTGCGCATGAGGAACTCCAGTAGCGCCCACTCGCGGGGTGCGAGGTCGATGCGCCGGCCGATCCGCCACGCCACTTTGGTCATAAGGTCAAGGCGAAGATCGTCCACTTCCAGCCGGGACCCGGCACTCTGGTCTTGCGCGCGGAGCGCGGCGCGGATGCGGGCGAGCAGCTCCTCGAACGCAAACGGCTTGGTGACGTAGTCCGCGGCGCCCGCGTCCAGCCCCCACACCTTTTCCTCCACGTCGTCCCGGGCCGTCAGGATAATAACCGGCAAAGCTGTGCGCGCGGCACGCAAGGCGCGCAGTACGGTCCGACCGTCGGCGCCGGGCAGGCCCAGATCGAGCAGCACCAAGTCGAGGGCATTGATGCCCTGATCTACGAGCGCCACCGCATCGTCCCCGTCGCGGGCGACGGTGACAGCGTACCCCTCGGCCCGCAGCCCCTTGGTGAGGAACGACACGATGCGCGGGTCGTCTTCAACGACGAGAATGTTCATGAAGGACGAGCGCGATCCACCATCAATCAACCACCTGCCCGTAGTCTATAACGTCCGCGACCAGCCACGGGTAACGGGCGGGCACGCAGTTTTCGACGATCTGGTAGGTGGACGCCTTCGACGCATGGCGCGGGCCTGGAATCGCGCCACCCCGGGCACGGTGAACGGTACGCCGGCGGCACCCGCCGTGGTGAAGGCGTGCGTGGCAGAGCTGGTGTGGGTTAGGGCACCGTCATCGTCGCAGGGCCGGAGGCCCGCTCGATGCAGGCGCCGGGCAGGATGATGCGTACCATGCACCCCGCACCAGGCGCACTTTCGAGCGTCACGCGGCCCCCGTGTCCTTCGGCGACAGCCTTGACGATCGCCAGGCCGAGCCCAGTGCCGCGATCGTCCGGGCCGCCGGAGCGGACGAACCGGTCGAAGACGGTCGCCTGGTGATCGAGGGCGATGCCGCGGCCGCTGTCCGCGACGCTGAGGACCAACTCTTCGGCGGCGTGCGCTTCGATGGAGATCGCATCCTCCGGGCTCGTCGCCTTGACCGCGTTGTCGATCAGATTCAACAACGCGCCACGAAGCTTGACGGCATCGACGAGGACGACGAGGTCCGGCACGGCGCCCAGCGACCATCGGCGGGGCGCCAGCGCCTGGGCCGCTTCGAAGATGTCGCTCAAGAACGACACGAGGTCGACCCGGTCGATCTCGACAAACGTAGGCTCCATCGACCGTCCGAGGAGGAGAAGCTGATCGATCATGCGGGCCGTCTTCTCGATCTCGTCCAGCACCAGGGCGATGGTCTCGCCGGCTTCGGCGCGGTCCTGCATGTCGCTGCGCTGGAGCACCTCGATGTGTCCGCGGATCACCGTCAGGGGTGTGCGGAGCTGGTGGGACACGTCGGAGAGCAACTGGTGCTGAGACTGAAAGGCCCCGTCGAGCCGCGACAGCATCTCGTCGAAGGTGCGGGCGAGGCGCCCGATCTCGTCATCGGGTCCGTGATAGTTCAGGCGGAACGCGAGGTCTTCGCGCCCGACGGTCCGCGCAGCGGCGGTCATCTTGTCGACCGTGCCCAGCGCACGACCCAGCAGCAGGTACGTGCTCGCGAGGGCGACGAGAACGGCGACCACCGCTTCGATGCCGATGATGGTGAACGCGTCCTTCGACTCCTCCCTCACGCCCACCTGGTCGTCACCGACGATCAAGGCCGGACCGCCGTCGGAGGTGCCGGGTACGAAACGCACGTGGTACCGTGCTCTTGCCCGAGCCCGTCGCCCCCACCAGCGCCACCCGCGCACCCGCCGGAATGTGCAGGGTGACGTTTGAGAGGATTTCCGGTCCGTCCGCGTAGGTGAAACTGACGCCTTCGATGTCCACCCTCCCACGGATGCCCGTGGGCGGGCGAGCGTCGGGCCGCTCGGGTATCTCCTCTCGCGCATCGAGGATCTCCAGGATCCGCTCTCCGGCCGCCTGGCCGCGCCCTACGACGTTCGCGAGCTTCGCGAGCTGCCGCACGGGCGAGTACATGCCGCGCAGATAGGCGGTGAAGACGATCAGATCACCGGGCGTCAGGCTCCCCGAGAGCACGGCCCGGACGCCGAGCCAGACGACGAGCACGGTGGCCGATGTCATGAGGGCCGTGGCGATGGGCGTGAACGCGGCCTGGAGGGTCGCGGCGCGCTGGTTCGCCTGGAGTCCCCGTCCGGTGACATGAGAGAAGCGATCGGCTTCGTGCTGCTCGCGCCCGAACGCCTGGACCACGGTCAGCGACGTCAGCGTTTCCTGTGCGATGGTGTTGGCCTCACCCTCCCAGTGCCGGGCGTGTCGTTGCTCCTCCTTGATGTGACGCAGAAAGTACCTGACGGTGAAATACAGCACCGGCCACAGCGAGAGCGCGACCAGCGTGAACCGCCAGTCCATGAACAGCATGATGGCGACCATGCCGGCCAGCGTCAGGCTGTTGCTGACGAGTGACGGCACGGCGTCCACCATCACGCTCTGCAGCGCCTGCGTGTCACCTCCCAGCCGGCTGAGCAGGTCGCCGGTCGATCGCCGCTGATGGAACCCGAGCGATTGCGCTTCGAGATGGCGAAAGAAGTCCCGCCGGATTTCGTATACGACCCGCTGGCCTGCCTGCGCGATGAACCGCGCGGCGGCGTACGAGAACAGGCCCAGAAACAGCGCCGTCCCCAGCATTGCCAGGGCGAAGATGTTCAGGCGCTCCTGCGGCGATGCGGGCAGGAATGCCAGCACCGCGGGTAGCGGTCTCTGGGCCATCACGCTGTCGAACACGAGCTTGAGCGGCCATGGGGCGAGCCATTGCATCGATGCCCCCAGCACGCTCGCTACCAGGCCGGCGGCGAACTGCATGCGCACGGGCCGCAGGTAGGGCAGGAAGCGCCGCACAGAACCCATCATCGGAGGACCGTCTCCGCTTGCGACCTGCGGAGAGCGCCAGCGGGGGAGGCGCAAGGCGCCGTCGTCTCCGCCGCCATCGCGAGGATCCGGTCCGCCACGGCGGACCAGGTGAACCCGGAGCAGGCGCGCCGTCGCGCCGCCTCCCCCAGTTCGCGTGCGACCTTTCGGTCGTCGAGAAGCTCGCGCAAGGCGGCCGAAAGCGCGACGGAATCTCCGGGCTCCACGAGGACGCCCGTTCCCCCGAGCATCTCCGTCACCGAAGGAAACCGCGATGCCACGATCGGCCGCGCCGCAGCCATCGCCTCGACCACTTTGAGTGGTGAGAAGTAGAAGTCTTCCCCAGCGTCAGGCAGGTAGGGGGCGGTGGCAATGTCGAACGCCCCGACATACGCGGGGACGACGGTGCTCGGCACGGCGCCCGTGAAGTGTACTTTGCCCGCGAGCACGCCGGCCGCCTTCGCCTCGAGTGCCGCCCGCCGCGGGCCATCGCCCACGATCAGCACGCGCAGTGATGGCCGGCCGACCGCGAGATGGCGCGCGGCATCGAGCAGGACTTCCACACCATGCCACGGCTTGAGACTGCCGGCGAAGCCTACCACCTCGGCCCGCTCGAACCCCAGGCTTGCGCGGAGCGACGCGGCGGACGCGCGCCTCTTCGCGGGGTCGAACCGCTCGACGTCGGCACCGTTGGGTACGACGACCGCGCGGGAAGCGCCGCGGGCGAGCGCCCATGCCGCCAGCGGCGGCGATACGGCCATGGCGACCGCGCCCGCGAGTGCGGCGCACTCGAGCGTCTCCGCCATCGAGCGCAGCGTGAGCCCGAAGTGCCGCGCGTGCTCGGCCGCGACCGGCGCGTTCACTTCCACCAGGCGCGGCACGCCCAAGCGCGCCGCGAGCGTTCCGCCGTCGCCAGCGAAGAGCGAGAGCCGTTCGTAGATGACATCTGGGCGGAAGCCGCGCACGAGCGGTTCGGCGCGCAGCATGAACGCCTCTGCGGCGCGTATGCGCCCAGGCTCGCCCTCGGGCCCGCGCGCATACGCGCCCGGGTCGAGTAGCACGAGTTTCACGCCGGCCGGCGGTTCGCCGGCGGCACGCGCGGCGATCAGGAGCACGTCGCAATCTTTGGCCTGGAGCGCGCGGCACACTTCCTGCACGTGGACAGAAGCGCCCTTGACGCCGCCCACCGGAATGCCGGGGTCTGGAAGCAGATAGGCTACGCGCATGCGCTCACCTCCCGTGCGATCGGGGGCGCGTTCGTGAACAATGGGGCGATCGCGTGGATCGCCGTGCGCCGGTCGAAATGCGCCAGCACATGGCGCCGCGCGCCATCGCCGAGGTGGCTCCGGAGCAGGGGATCGTCGCAGAGGCGCCTGAGGGCAGCGGCCAGGGCGCTCGCATCTCCGGCGGGGACCAGGAGTCCCGCGGCACCGTCGACGACGGCTTCGGGGATCCCGGCGACCGCGCTTGCGACCACGGGCAGGCCGCTGGCCATCGCCTCCAGCACGGAGTTCGGCACGCCGTCCCGATCGCCATCGGGGAGCACGACGCTTGCCTGCACGAAGACGTCGGCAGCGCGGTACGCATCGACAATTTCAGGCTGCGTGCAGGCGCCCCGGAACGACACTACACCCGTCAGCCCAAGTTGTTCCACCTGCGCCTCGAGCGTGGCGCGACGGGGTCCTTCTCCGATGATCGTGCAGGTCAGACTCCTCCCGCCTTCCCGCACCCGGGCGAGCGCATCAAGGAGCACCGGATAGCCCTTCTTCTCCACCAGGCGTCCGACAGCGAGCACGCGCAGCGGGCGCGCCGCGTGCCCCTCCGCCGGCCCAGACAGCGGGTCCGCGGGGGCCGGCTGAAAGCGCTCCGTGTCGACGCCGTGGTACGCGAGGCGGATCGCGACGGCCGTCGGGCGGGCGATGCCGCGCAGGGTTCTGGCCGCTGACTCGGAGCAGACCAGGACGAATTCCGCTGCGGCCACCTTCTCCGCAAGCAGATCCGGCGGCGAGAGGTAGATGTCTTTCGCGTGGGCGCTAAAGCTGAACGGCAACCCGGTCAGCAGGTGGACGAAATGCGCGATCGAAGCTGGCCCGTGCGCAAACGCCGCGTGCACGTGTGCGGCGCCGTCCCGCTCTAGCAGGAGCGCAAAGCGCCCCGCCTCGAGGAAGTGGAGAACGGCCGCTCGCCTCCGCCGCCTGCGGACGATGTAGAGCACGACGCTCGCGTATGGTCCGGGCCGGTGCATGAGCAGGCGGACATGTGCGGCGGCGATCGCGGCGGCGGACGCCGCACGCTGTCGCCAGCCGTGCGCCGGGCGCAAGTACGTAACCGCGCTGCGCACCCGCGCTACATCCGGCTGCACGATCTGTTCTCCGGGATCCATGATGCCGTACAACCGCAACGGCACACCCGCCGCCTCCAGTCCGAGGATCTCGTCGAGGATGAACGTCTCAGAGAGGCGGGGAAAACGCTTGGTCAGGTAGCCGACGGTGGGAGTCATGCGGGCACCCGCTCTTCGAGCACGCTCGGCGACGCGGCGATGCTGGGCCAGATCATGGGCCGCGCGGCAGCTGCGCCCAGGTCGGCCTCTGTCATCAAAACGTCGCAGAGCCGGTCGAATCCGTCGTCCAGGGGGATCGCTGCGCCCGTCTGCCGCGGCGATGCAAGGGCGTCCCGCAGCACGGGCAGCAGCCGCGCCTCAAGCGCAGGCCCGGGGTCGACGACGTGCACGAGTCCGCGCTCGGCGAAGAGTGCGGCGCGGATCGCTTGCTCGCGGCGCGGCCAGACTCGCGGTACGACGATGGCCGGGACACCCGTGGGCACGACTTCGCAAAGCGAGTTGTAGCCGCCCATCGTCACGATCGCCGCCGCCGATTTCATCAGGCGCTCGAGGCCGGGGACGAACTCGACGATACGCCCGCCGGGACTGGCGCTCACTGCCGCTTCCAGGCGGCAGCGCTCGCCCGCATCCATAAGCGGTCCGCTTACCAGGAGGCTCGGCATGCCGAGCGCCTCCGCCGCGTGCAGCGTCGCGATGAGCACGTCGAGACCGTCTCCGCCGCCGCCGCCGGTGGCAAGGACGAAGCGGTCGGGTATCCCGTCCGGGATCTGCTCTGGCGCCGCCGATGTGCCGGTGCGCCACAGGTATCCGCAGTACGTTGTACGCTCTCGCACCGAACGTGGGAATCCGTAGGCGGTAGCGAGGTCCAGCATGTCGCGGCGCCCGTAGATGACCACGTGGTCGAACACCCGCTCCAGGGTGTCGAAGACCCCCTGCTGTTCCCAGGCCGACCGGATCGTGGCAGCATCGTCGATCACGTCTCGCAGGCCGAGGACGATCCGCGTGCGCGGCGAGTGGCTGCGCAGCGTGTCGAACGCGAGCAGAAGTTCGCCTTTCATCCCATGCGGCGCGTGGTCGACGAGGAAGACGTCGGGCTCAAAGCGGCGCGCGACGTCGGCGATGATCGCCGCCCGCGCCCTCCGCACGACCGCGAACTCGACTCTCGGATCGCGCGAACGATACTCCTCTGCGGCGACTTTCACCACGGGCGGCAGCGAGACCAGCGAGACGCCGCGCGGCAGCGGAAAGCGACCGGCAGCCGGCGAGCCGGTGAGCACCACCACCTGCAACTCCGGGACCACCTCGATCAGATGCCTGGCGATGGCCAGATTGCGCCGCAGATGCCCCAGGCCGTAGGTGTCATGCGAGTACAGCAATACCCGGTGCAAGTTGTGACTTCGTGATTTCATCCCGCTCTCCTTCTCTGGACTGCATCATCCGACGCAGCCACTCCACTTCTCGTGCATACCCTTCGGCGAACGCCACCCGCGGCACGAACCGCAGCAGCTCGCGCGACCTGGTCAGGTCGGCCTCGGTGTGAAACACATCGCCACGAGCGCGCGGCTCGACGGTCACCTTAACCGGTCTTCCGACCAGCTCCTCCAGCAGCCGGAACACCCCCAGCAGATCGATGCGCGACCCGCCGCCGACGTTAACCGCGAGCCCGGCGACGGGCGCGTGATGGGCGCGATAGGTCGCTTCGACGATATCGTCTACGAACGTGAAGTCGCGGCTCTGCGTCCCATCGCCGAACAACTGCACGGGGCGGTCTTCAAGAGCGGCCTCGGCGAACCGCCGCAGCGCGAGGTCGGGCCGCTGCCCCGGGCCGTACACCGTGAAGTACCGCAGGGCCACGGTTTCGAGCTGCTCGCCCGACGCCGCGAGGCAGTACCGCTCGCCCGCGAGCTTCGTCTGGCCATAGGGTGAGATCGGCGCCGGCGGCGCGTCCTCGCGAAACGGCAGCGGCGCGTCACCGTAGACCGATGACGACGACGCGTACACCAGACGCCGCACCGACTTGCTGGCGCGGCAAGCATCTACGAGCCGCACCGTCGCGTCGACGTTGTCGTGGTGGTACGCCGCGCCAATGCGGAAGCTCGGCTGCACGCCAGGGCGACCGGCAAGGTGGAACACCACCTCCGCGTCCTGCAGGATCTGCGCAAGCGGCAGGTCAACGAGATCACCGGACACGTGCTGATACTCGGTGTGGCGCATCAACACCGCCGCCCGCGCCATCTTCTCCACCGGGTCGTATGAGTCCGTGAACGCGTCCACGCCGATGACGCGCCAGCCCTCATCGAGCAGACGATGGGCGAGGCGTGAGCCGATGAACCCCGCGGAGCCCGTGACGACGCAGACCGGTCGTCGCGCGCCGCCGGTGGGCGCCGAGCCGCGCGGGAGGCGACCGGATGGTCGCACCCCAAGATCCGTATCCGCTGGTCCTCGATCGCTCATCTGCACCTCCATGCCTGGGCCGCAGGGTCCGCACCTCTGATGCGGCATCGACCTCTCACCGAGTGTGCGGCCCGCGCATGAACGCTGAATAAGCCGGCGATGAGAACTCTCTTACCGCCCCGACACACCCGGTCGCCGCGCCCGTCTTGCTTGATGGTGGCGCCGAGCACACGGAGTACACTGCCCACGCCACCACCGGCGCAGACGCGGAGACCGGTGTGAGACGTGGACGGCAGAGGGCCGCATGTGCGGTGCGGGTGTGATGCGGCTGATCCTCGTGCGACACGGAGAGACGGCGCACCATCGCGCGGGCCTGAGAGTCGGCCGCGCGGACGTGCCACTGAACGAGCGTGGGCTCGCTCAGGCGCGGGCGCTCGCGACATCGTTCGCGCGGCCTCCGGTCGCGATCTACGCCAGCCCGCTACAGCGCGCACGGGAGACCGCCGCGGCTATCGCCACCGCGACGGGCATCGACGTGCAGGTCGTACCCGAGCTGGTCGAAATGGACGTCGGCGAGATGGCGCGCCTGAGCAAAGCCGAGCTTCGACTGCGGTACCCGGAGTTCGCCGCGCAGTGGCGGTCCGAGGGTGCGGCGGACGCCCGCGTGCCGGGCGGCGAAACGCTCCGGGAGGTGCAGGAACGCGCGTGGCGCGCGGTCGAGCAGATCCAGGTGGCCCATCCGGCGGGAGAGGTCGTCGCGGTCACGCACGACTTCGTCATCCGGACGATCGTCTGCCGCGCTCTCGATCTGCCGCTCGCACGTCTGCGCAGGCTGCGGCAGGGGCTGGCCGCGAAGACGGTGATTGAGTTACGCAAGGAAGGCCCGGCGCTCCTCCAGTTGAACGATAACGCGCACCTGGTCGCAGCGGCCCTCGGCGACGATACGGCAGGATGATGCGGGGAAGCGGTGCGTGAACCGGAGGGCTGGGGCCCACCTTTGTCGCATCGTGGCGGGTCAGAACACCTCGGCCATTGGATTGTCTAGCAAACCGGAGATTCGGCCGCACCGCGCGCAGCGGACTACGCCGCAACACGACAACAGATCCGCCCCGGGTGGCACGAGTCGGTGGAACGAGTGTGCAACTCTGGTTGACGGATCTCCTTGAGTGGCTCGGACGCCCAGCGCGTCTCGTCTTCTATCCCGCGCACTCACTCGATGCTTCCATTGACAGGTTGGCGGCGGATGCCGCGCGTCAATCCGAAGCTGGCGTCATGTACTAACGACGCGTTGAATCTGGCGTAACTGACAAACTACGCGTTATGTAGTTTGATTAGCGACCACTTGGTAGCGCCAGCGGGATTCGAACCCGCGATCTCCGCCTTGAAAGGGCGGCGTCCTGGGCCTCTAGACGATGGCGCCACTTGCACGGGAGTATATCGACCCCCTGATCCAGCCGCCACGCTCGCGTTACCTCCTTCGAGGCTGTTTACTGCCCTCGCACGAGCGCGCGGAGCGTTGATCCAACAGCGTCCAGTTCTCTGCGCTTCCTATCTTGGTCATGAAGAAAGAAGAACAGCATGGACGGCAACCTCCCGATCATCGTGGGCGTTGGACAGGTGACGCAGCGCACCGAGACCGAGCGTCCGCGCGAACCGCTCGCGTTGATGGCCGCGGCAGCGCGGCTCGCGGAGGCTGACGCGCGCACCGGTGATCTGCTCCATGGCCTCGACTCCGTGCGTGTCGTCAACATCTTCTCGTGGCCGTCGCGAGCGCCCGCGCACGACCTCTCGAACGCCCTCGCCGTCGCTCCGCGCGAGCAGATCTACACGGCGCTCGGCGGCAACACGCCGCAGTGGCAGGTGAACGAGGCCGCCGAGCGCATCCACAGCGGCGAGCTCAAGCTCGTGCTGGTAGCGGGCGCCGAGTGCATGTACTCGGCCCGCCGCGCCCGTACCAAGGGTGTCGATCTCGGCTGGACACCCCGCGGCAACCCTACGCCGGACGTCGGCGACACGCGCCCTGGCGTCAACGAAGCCGAAGGCGCCCACGGCGCGGCCCTTCCTACCGCCGTGTATCCCCTGTTTGAAAACGCCCTTCGCCACCACTACGGGCGCTCGCTTGACGCGCATCGCGAAGCGCTCGGCGCGCTCTTCGCGCCGTTCACGGAGGTCGCCGCGAAGAACCCGTACGCCTGGTTCCAGGATGCGAAATCAGCCGGCGAGATCGCGACGCCCACGCCCGGCAACCGCTACATCGGATTTCCGTACACCAAGTACATGAACTCGATCCTCGACGTCGATCAGGGCGCCGCGCTGCTGATGACGAGCGTTGCCGAAGCTCGCCGCCTGGGCATTCCCGAGGACCGCTGGGTGTACGTGTGGGGCTGCGGCGACGCGACCGATCACTGGTTCTTCACCGAGCGCGCCGACTTCTACTCGTCGCCCGCCATCCGCGCCAGCGGCCAGCGCGCGCTCGACATGGCCGGCGTCTCGATCGATGACATCGCCTACTTCGACCTCTACAGCTGCTTCCCATCGGCGGTGCAGATCGCCCGCGACATGCTGGGCATCACGCCCGGCGATCCGCGCGCGCTCACCATCACGGGCGGACTTCCCTACTTCGGCGGTCCGGGCAACAACTACGTTTCGCACAGTATCGCCGCAATGGTCGAGCAACTCCGCGGCGATCGGGGTAAACTCGGCCTCGTCACCGCCAACGGCTGGTACGTGACCAAGCATTCGACGGGCATCTACTCCGCGGAGCCACCGAACGACGCATGGCAGCGCGTCGATCCGAAGCTCGATCAAGCACAGATCGACGCCGCGCCGAAGCCGGCGTTCACCTCGACGCCCAACGGCGGCGCAACCGTCGAGACCTACACTGTGCTCTTCGACCGCGACGGTGCCCCGCAGCGCGGCATCATCATCGGCCGCTTGTCCGACGACTCCCGCTTCGTCGCCAATACGCCGACCGATGCCCGCACGCTGGAGTCGATGACCAACCACGAGATGATCGGCACCCAGGGCACCGTCCGCGCGACGGGCGACGGCACGAACCTCTTCGCTCCTGCCTGAAGCGCAGGCAACGCCTTCTCGACCGGCGATGGACGACCAGCGAGCGGGACGCCACCCTGTCATCGCTCGACGGTATCGCGGCCAGCGCCACGATCGCGCGCGGGACCGGACGGGAATCGCGCCCACTCATCGGCGCCACGCTAACGGCTTCGCAACACGAGGCACAGGATCGGACAAACAAACGCCGGGGCGAGCAGCATGCGGGGTTGGCGCGCCCCAGCGTCATCTCGGTAACCGCTCGAAACGGGGGAGCATGTCCCGGGCGATTCCGTCACGAGCACTCTAACGTGCGTACGCCGCCAAGGTGTTAACGAGCCGCTAAGGCGCGGTGACACTTCTGTAACACCCGGACGGCGTCGCCTCCGGCGCCCGCGAAGCGGCACATCGTGCCGGGCGAACCGCTGGCGCGGTAGTTCGCGGACGTCATGCGCCGAATGCGGGCTTATTGTCAGCGCAGAACTGGGCGAACGATCGAGGCTGAGCCCCGGTTAGTCGAGCGAACTCGTCGGTGACAATGTCGGCGTGACCGGCGCGAATGTAGGCCTGCACCTCACCCATTGCACCCGCAAACCAGTCTGGCACGCCGCGCGCGATCATCCCCTGCACCATCCCCTCCACCGGCACGTCGACGTATTGCACGGGGTGTCCAGTTACCGCGGAGATCCGGCTGGCAACGTCGGCGGACGACAGCGACTCCGGCCCGGTCAGCGCGTACGTCTTGCCCTCGTGACCGTCCTCGATCAGCGCACGTACGGCCACCGTGGCGACGTCTCGCACATCAATGTACGCCATGCGGCCCGTACCCCACGATCCGCGAAAGAGGCCTTCACTCTTGATGGATGGTGCGAAGTTAAGCGTGTTCTGCATGAACGGGCCCGGCCTCAAGTGCGTATAAGCGAGCCCGGATCGCTCCAGTCGCTCCTCGCTCTGACGGTGAAGCGGATACTGACGCGGTACGCGGGCGTCCCCGGCCTGAGCGTCCTGCGTAACGCCAAGGGTCGAGATCTTCACGACGTGCGGGACACTTGCGGCCAGAGCCGCGTCTATGACGCTGGCTTCGTGTTCTGCCAGCCGTGGCCCAAGCGGCGCCACGAGCAGCACGCGGCTGACGTCCTTCATCGCTGACGCCAAGCTTGACGGATCGTCGAAGTTGCCCTCCACCACCTCCATCCTCGCCCGTTGCGTCTCGTTGAGTCGACTCGGGTCTCGCACGAGAACGCGGCAACCGACGCCTTCAGCGAGAAGCTGCGTAAGCACGTTGCCGCCGACCATTCCGGTGGCTCCAGTCAACAGGATCATCAGTGCCCCTCCGTCTCGGCTGGCCTCGGCCTGCCACTCGCTCATCCCTCACGCGAAGCCTACCTCCTTGATACGCCTCGCGGTGCCGGGCGGCTCATTTGTACTCCGGTGCGCGGATTGTGCTGCAAAGATTCAGGCCGGTAATCCGCGCCGAGGCCAGGCAGACTAAGACTTCGTCGTGTGCGGTTGGCCACACCAATTGCTCTTGCCTCGCACATCACCGGCTTGACACGACGAGTTCCTCGCCTTCCTGAAGACGATCGACCGCGACGCCATCCGACGTGGATCTGCACCTGATCGTGGACAACTACGCGCCGCGCAAGCATGCCGCAGTCGAGCGCTGGCCGATCCGGCACCCCCGGTTCCATCTACAATTCACGCCAAAACCGCGACCAAGCGCGGGCGACCGCGGTCGTTCACTGTGGCGGGCGCGGTTTTGGATAGGCGTTGTTAGATCCTGCCCACGGGCGAAGGGCGTGTGGTGGAGGGTAAATGACGGGCGGAGTGCCCTTCGTCTGGGCCGCATTCGTACAAAACGATCCTCGATAAGGTGCACAGAGCTAACGAAGCGTTGGAAGCACTACGCTAGTGGATCGTCACCCGCGTGCCGTACGTCGCGAAGTTCCAGAAGAACTCCGCATCCGCCAGCCGCATCCCGACGCAACCGTGGCTCGAGCGCACGCGCCCGAAGTAACTATCGTCGCGCCAGTAGTTGAGGTGCAACGCGTGCCCGCGATCCGTGAAGTACTGCGTGTACAGCACGTGCTCCAGCACGTAGTACTCCTCCGCCGCGATCGACGCCGACGTCATCGTCTCGTCGGGCACACGCGTGATGATCTGGAACGTGCCTTTCGGCGTCTCCCAGCCGTCCTTGCCCGTCGTCGCCAGCGCAGTGTACAGCGGCACGTCGCCGATCATCGCCGTCGCCGTCTGCGCCTCCAGGTCGACGTCGATCCACCGCTCGCCGCGCACCTGCGGCCCCGGTATCGCCGGCGGATCCGGCTGTGGCACGATGGGCACCGGCGTCGCGGTTGGCGGCGGCGTCGGGGTCACCGTGGGCGTGGGCGTTGAGGTCGGAGTGGCGGTGGGCGTCGGCGATGCCGTCGCGGTCGGCGTCCGGGTGGCCGCCGCAAACACGTTCCACGACTCGCCTGGCCCGTACGCGCGCAGCGTGAACGCCGTCGCCAGCACGCCACCCGCCAGGAGCGCGAGGCACAGCGCACCGCCTATCAGCACCCGGCGTCGCATCAAAGACGTTGCTCCTCGATACAACAACGCTCAAACGCCATCAGAGGTTAACCACCGGGCTGTGCCGATTCCGTGCCGTCTCTGGCGATGACCGCCGCCCCTGTGAGTTTCGCCCTTCACTTCTTTCGCAAAACACGAAGGGGCGGCATGGGCCGCCCCTTCGAACTTCGCCGTGATTCGGAAGACCGAGCGCTACTTCGCCTTGCCGATCTTGTACATGCCGGTGCCACACGTCGGGCAGACACCCTTCGTGGCGGGCTTGCCGTTCTTCATCGTCACGGGCGTGGCGTCCTTCATTTCGCGCTGGGTCCTGCACTTCAGGCAGTAAGCTTCCACGATTCGTACCTCCACTGGCTACGGGATTGCGGGCTGCGGTGCGGCCCCCGGATGCGACCTGCGTCTTTCGTGTATGCGAGTTAGCAGTTCTGGCGACTGGAACGCGGTCAAACGAATAATAGACCGCCCTCGCCGCTTGTCAAGCGTATCGAGGCCGAATCTGAGGCGAATCTGGCCAGAATCGCCGAAATAGCCCGAATTCGGGCCGCTCAGCCCCGCCCGACGACCTTCTCCGGGTGCCAGCGCTCGCCGGAGCGACGGCGCAATACTCCCAGGAAGTCACCCTCAGCCGAGTACGCGCGGCATAGATCGACTGCTCGCGCGGGAGCGAACGTCAGATCGCGGCCACACGCCACGTCGACGCTGTGCTCGTCCGCAAGAATCGCCGCCGGACGCCGTTCGACCGCCCGATCAGGCGCCAGCATCGCCTCGGCCATGCGTCCTTCGCCCGCCAGCTGCGTCAACGCCCCCGGCGTGAACGCGTCGGCCAGGCTGAGGCCGCCGCTGCTCGTACGGCGCAACGCCGACAGATGCGCGCCGCATCCGAGCCGCTGCCCCAGGTCGTGCGCGATCGAGCGGATGTACGTGCCCTTGCCGCACCGCACCTCGATCTCCGCCGCGCCGCCCGCGTACCCGCGCAGAGTCGCGCTCTCGACGAACACCGTGCGCGCCGCGACTGTCACGTCCGCACCCTCCCGCGCATAGCGATACAGCGGCTTGCCGGCGACCTTGATCGCGCTGAAGACCGGCGGCGTCTGCACGATCTCGCCCACGTACTCGCGCAGCGCCGACTCTACCGCCGCCGCCGTCACACCCGAGGCATCGCCGCGCGCCGTCACGGCACCCGCCGCATCGTACGTATCCGTCGCCTCGCCGAACCGGACTGCGGCGACGTACGTCTTCAGCGCATCGTCCATATACTCGATGAAGCGCGTCGCGTAGCCGACGGCTACCGGCAACACGCCCGAAGCAAGCGGATCGAGCGTGCCCGCATGCCCGACGCGCCGCACGCCCGTCAGCCGCCGCACCAGCGAGACCATCGAGAACGACGTCACGCCGGACGGCTTATCGACGATCAGGAACCCGTTCACCCACGCACCATCACGAACGCCGTCACCGATAGACCGCGCAGCAGCATCCGGTGCTTCGAGATCACGCGCAGCGCCGGCGGCAGCGCACGCAGCAGCACCGCCGCCTCGCCCGTCAGCACGACGCAGCGGCCGCCGGGACGCAGCACGCGCGCCATCTCGCGCAGCGAGCGCGCGTACAGGCGATCGAGCCCGGCAACGGTGCCCATCTGGCGCCCGTACGGCGGGTTCGTGATCACCACATCGACGCTGGCCTGCGAAAGCGGCAGACGCGTCGCGTCCCAGCGCGAGAGCGCCGCCTGCTTGCCGGCGTTCGCCCGCGCCGCCTTCAGCGCCTCGCGGTCCATGTCGCCGCCCAGGATCAGCGCCGCCCGTTCCGCCTCGGCGCGTTCGCGGAGGATTGTGCCGGCGCCGGCCATCGGATCGAGGCAAACATCGCCCCGGTCGGGCTCCGACAGCATCACCAGCGCGCGCGCGACCGTCGGCTTCAGCGATGCCGGCAGGTGCGCGCGCTTGTAGCGCCGCTGCGCCAGCTCGTCGCCCGACAGGCGGAGGCCGACGATCGTCCGTTCGCCGACCACGTGCACCCACAATTCGATCGCGGCGATGCCGCCGCTCGCGCTCCAGCGCGGCAGCAGCGTTCCGAGCGCATTGATGAATGGCGCCTCGACGTCCTCGCGGTGGAACGGCTGCTTGCCCGCCACCCGCGCGACGACCTTGTAGGTGCGCGCCATGTTCTTCGGTCGCGCGGCGTTGTGCGCCAGCATCGCCCGCTCGAGCGGCGCGCGCTCCAGCGTGCGGGCGAGGATTTTTGGGGCGCCACGCGCTGCCGGCGTCTTCTGATCGATGACGACCTGGAACACGTCTTCGAGCAGGCCGCAACGCAGCACCGGCTGCAGATCCGGGGCGTTGAAGGTGACGATGCCGTCGCGCTTATCGATGCGCGAGAGCGTGTCGCGCACGGCGGCGCCGCACGCGGTCAACTCCGCGGCGGCGAGCGACTCCAATCCCGGCACAACGAGCGCGTAGTACAGGGGCGGCGCCGGCTTCGGCGGGCGTGGACCGGGCGCCGTCGGGCGCCTACGTGGAGGCATGCTCCCGCGCCTCGAACTCGCGGCGGAGAAGACCCATGATCTCCTCGTCCCGGTAGCAGCCGTCGTCGTAGTGATGCTCGCGGCGGCGGCCCTCCGACACGAAGCCGATCTTCCCGTATACGTGCATCGCCGCGGCGTTCTCCGGCTCGACGCTCAGCTCGATCCGATGCAGGTTCAGGTGGCGAAAGCCCCAGCGCACCAGCGCGCGCACGGCGTCGGTGCCGTAGCCTTTGTCGCGATCCTCCGCGCGCCACATGCCGACACCGATCAGCGCGTTGCGGTTCCGTTGGTCGATGTGGAACAGGTCGATGTCGCCCACGGCACGCCCGGCCGCTTCTACGATCATCCTTACGACCGACGGGTCCGGCTCGCTCGCCCAGGCCTCGAACTCCATCTCCAGCTGGTGCAGCGACTCGGGAGGCTCGTGCCAGTCGCGCAGGCGCTGGCCCAGCGCGTCCGCCGTCTGTGATGCTTCCCAGAAGGCCGTCACGTCGTCGCGCTCCCACGCGCGCAAGATCACGCGCTCACCAGCAATCCACGCCATTAGAGTGCTTCCCCTCGTTCTTCCGCTGTCTTGCGCATCAGGTCCGTCATCACCTGCGCCTCGGCCATTGATGTGTCGCTCAGGAACGCGACATCGGGCGTGTAGCGGAGCGTCAGCCGGCGCGACAGCTCGCGCCGCAGGTACGGACGGGCGTGGTCCAGCGCCTTCAGCGTCGACTCGCGCTCTTCGTCCGAGCCCAGCACACTGACGTACGCCAGCGCGTGCCGCAGGTCGGGCGAAACATCGACGCGCGTCACCGTCACGATGCCGCCGATACGCGGGTCGTCGAGATCCGACCGCAGGAGATCGCTGATCTCCTCGCGCAGCATGTCGTTCACGCGTTCAGTTCGTCGGGACATGGGGTCAAGCTGAGACGGCCGGGCGAACCGGCCGTCGACCACGCCTGTATTCCTCGCTGCTACGTGTCGCGCTCGATGCGGAAGAACTCGATGACATCACCTTCCTCGAAGCTGTCGAAGCCATCGATCTGGATGCCGCACTCGAAGTTCGTCTGGACGTCGCGCACATCTTCCTGGAAACGCTTCAGCGTCGAGAGCTTGCCTTCGGCGATCACGGAGCCGTTGCGCTGCACGCGCGCGGTGTCGGTGCGCACGACCGTGCCGTCGCGCACGTACGCGCCGGCGATCGAGTTCTTGCGCGCGACGCGGAACACCTTCCGCACTTCGGCGTGCGCCGTAATGACCTCCTTGAAGGTCGGCTCCAGCATGCCGGTCAGCGCCTTGTCGACATCCTCCACGATCTTATAGATGATGTTGTAGTGGCGAATGTCGATTCGCTCGACCGTCGCGATGCGCTCCGCGCCGCCTTCCGTGCCGGTGTTGAACGCGATGATGATGCCCTTCGAGGCGATCGCCAGCATCACATCCGATTCCGTCACCGCGCCCGAGCCGGTGTGGATGATCTTCACCTTCACCTGCTCGTTCGTCAGCCGCTCCAGCGAAGTGCGGATCGGCTCGATGGAGCCTTGCACGTCGGTTTTGAGGATGATGTTCAATTCTTTGAGCTTGCCGGCGCTGATCTCGCCGAACAGCGTGTCCAGCGTCACGTGCGCCTGCTGGTTCATCGCCGCCGCTTCGCGCTCGCGAATGCGCTCCATGACCGTGCCGCGCGCCGTCTTCTCGTCGGGCATCACCACCAGCGTCTCACCGGCCTTCGGCACGGCGCTGAGCCCAAGGATCTCCGCCGGCGCCGATGGGCCCGCCGACTTGATGCGCTTGCCGTGCTCGTTGAGCATCGCCTTCACGCGCCCCGTCGTTTCGCCGACGACGACGTAGTCGCCGACGCGCAGCGTGCCAGTCTTCACCAGCACCGTGGCGAGCGGCCCGCGCGTCTTGCTCAGCTCCGCCTCGACGACGATGCCGATCGCCGGCCGATCGGGGTTCGCCTTCAGGTCCAGCACTTCCGACACGACGAGGATGTTGCTCAACAGGTCATCCAGCCCCACGCGCGAGCGGGCCGAGACGGCCACCATCGGCGTATCGCCACCCCACTCTTCGACGACGACGCCGTTGTCGGAGAGTTCCTTCTTCACGCGGTCCGGGTTCGCGTCTTCGAGGTCGATCTTGTTCAGCGCTACGACGATCGGCACGCCTGCCGCCTTCGCGTGGTCGATCGCTTCCTTCGTCTGCGGCATGACGCCGTCATCGGCCGCGACGACGAGCACCGCCACGTCGGTCACCTGAGCGCCGCGCGCGCGCATGGCGGTGAACGCCTCGTGGCCCGGCGTATCGAGGAACGTGATGTCGTGATCGTTCACGCGCACCTGGTAGGCGCCGATGTGCTGCGTGATGCCGCCGTGCTCCGACGCCGTCACCTTCGTCTCGCGGATCGCGTCCAGCAAGCTCGTCTTGCCGTGGTCGACGTGGCCCATGATCGTGACAACGGGCGGGCGCGGCTGCAGCTTCGTCTCGTCCTCGTCGATCGTCTGCTTGCCGGTCGCGCGCTCGATCAGCACTTCGCGCTGCTCCTGCGCGTGCGCCTCCAGCGCCTCGAACCCCATGTCGGTCGCGACGATCGCCGCCGTATCGAAGTCGATCACCTGGTTGATCGACGCCATGACGCCGTTCTTCATCAATTCCTTGATGACTTCGACGGGCGAGACGTGCATGAGGTCGCCCAGGTCCTTCACCGAGAGGACGCGCGGGATCTCGACCGTCTTCGCGGGAGCGGCGGGGGCTTCGGGCTTTACTTCGGCGTCTGTCGTCATAGGCTCGTTTCTGGCCCCTCTCCCACGGCCCCTCTCCCACAGGGGGCGAGGGGAGGCCGGCAAGAGTGGACTACGTTGCTGAAGCGGGCTTCTTGCCTGCGCCTCTCACTCAAGCGCAGCGAGCGTGTCCGCGTGCGCCTTCAGCTGCTCTAGATCCTCCGCCGGCACGTCCACTTTCAGCGCGCGCGCCAGCCGCTCCTTCTTCAACGCCTCGTCCCAGCAGGCGCGCGTCTCGTGTACGTAGGCGCCGCGGCCATTCTTCTTGCCCGTCGCGTCCAGCTCGACGCGCCCCTCGGGCGTGCGCACCACGCGCACCAGCCCGCGCTTCGCCTCCGTGCTCCGGCAGGCGATGCACGTGCGCAGCGGGACGTGCTTCGGGCGCAGCGGCTGCTTCGCCGTTGGCATCTTACCGGATCAGGTCCGTGAACTCGTCGTCTTCCTCCTCCTCGTCGATCGGGAGGATCCGGCGAGCGCCGCCCTTCTTCTTCTTCAGCGCGGCCGCGCGCGCCGCCTCGTGCTCCGCGGCCTTGTTCGGCGGGCCGCCCTTGCGCCGCTCCGGCGGCTTGAGCGCCTCCAGCGGCTGGCGGACCAGCTCCTCGGCGAAGCGGATCGTCGGGCGGCCGCCCGGCGCCGTCGGCGGCGGTGCGACGGCCTCCTGCACAACGGCCGCAGCGGGTGCAAGCTCCTCTTCGACGCCTGCCGCGGCAGCCGCCTCTTCGCGCTGCGCGTACTCGAGCGCGATCTCCTCTTCCGGCGTCAGCGCGCGCGTCAGCGCCGCCACGCGCGCCTCTTCGACGACCAGCGCCGCCAGCGCCTTCGAGCGCTTCAGCGCCTCTTCGCGCGCCATCTCGGCGGCCATCTCCGGCGTGATGCCGCGCTCGGCCAGCTCGGCCTCGTACGCCGTCTGGCTCTTGATGTCGATGCGCCAGCCGGTCAGCTTCGCCGCCAGACGCGCGTTCTGGCCTTCTTTGCCGATCGCCAGCGATAGCTGCCGGTCCGGCACGACGACCTCCGCCGTGTTCTCTTCGTCCTTCGTCACCACGCTGACGACCTGCGCCGGGCTCAGCGCGTTCGCGACGAATCGCGACGGCTCGGGGTCCCACTGCACGACGTCGATGCGCTCGCCGCCCAGCTCGTTCACGACGTTCTGGATGCGGATGCCGCGCATGCCGACGCACGCCCCGACCGGGTCGACGCCCTCTTGCCGCGACCACACCGCTACCTTCGAGCGGTAGCCCGCTTCGCGCGCGATCGATTTGATCTCGACGATGCCGCGGAAGATCTCCGGCACCTCCAGCTCGAACAGGCGCTTCAGCAGGTCCTTGTGCGTCCGCGTGACGACGACCTGCGGCCCCTTCGCCGCCTTGAACACTTCGAGCAGCATCACCTTCAGCCGCTGGCCGGTGCGGTAATGCTCCGTGCGCGCCTGCTCCGGCGGCGGCAGCACCGCCTCCGTCTTGCCGAGGTCGATGATCACGTTGCGGCCCTCGAGCCGCTGCACCGTGCCCGAGACGATGTCGCCTTCTTTACCGGCGTACTCCTCGTACACCACCTCGCGCTCCGCCTCGCGCAGCCGCTGCAGCACAACCTGCTTCGCTGTCTGCGCGGCGATGCGCCCCGCGTTCGCCGGCGTCGCCGCGAACTCCAGCACGTCGCCGAGCTTCGCGTCGGCGCGCACCTTGCGCGCCTGCTCCAGCGTCATCTCGATGTGCTCGTCCTCGATCTCCTCGACGACGGTCATCGTCGTGAAGGTGTGGATGCCGCCATCCTCCTGGTCGATGCGCACCAGCACGTTCGATTGCGCCAGGTTGTCTTTCTTGTAGGCCGAGGCCAGCGCCTGCTCGACCGCCTCGAGGACGACGTCCTTCGAGAGGTTCTTCTCCGCGGCCAGCGCGGTGATCGCCGTGATGAATTCGTTCTTCATATGCAACGTCCCTGATCGAACAAAAAAGCCGGCTTGCGCCGACTCCTGTAAGAAAGTATCTCCAGAGCTGCCCTCAGTATATGTAGTTCGGGGCAAGGCTGACAAGTGGCCCGTTGAACGGGAACCGCAGATTACGCCGATTTCGCAGATGGGGTTGGCAGGGACGGGGGACGGGAACCACAGATTTCACAGATTTCACAGATGGGGTTGCAGGGACGGGGGACGGGAACCGCAGATTGCGCCGATTTCGCAGATGGGGTGAGCGAGGGCGTGATTTTCTTAGACCGCGCCGACTCCATCGACGGGCGATGGGCTCGCAGTTCGTAGGGACAGGTCTTCTCGAAGAGTCGCCGTAGGAGACAGACCTGTCCGGCTCTCCGCACGGGCACCTCACCCCGGCCTTTCGGCCACCCCTTGTATCTCAGAAATCGCGTAAAGTCGTGGCGGCGACAGTTCGGTGCGGGGTGCGTCAGGCCGACCGCCCTCAGGTCACGA